>Ga0209480_10001183_pt1 | contig 19258 bp, 15 predicted proteins | sample JI61114C2DNA_FD_187501 | JGI IMG/M metagenome (GOLD analysis project Ga0209480, IMG submission 187501) | Wastewater effluent complex algal communities from Wisconsin, to seasonally profile nutrient transformation and Carbon sequestration -... | ecosystem: Engineered > WWTP > Effluent > Algae... | reverse complement strand
TTACCTTGATGCTGAAGCTGCAAGTGCCGCGACGGATGACAGCAATCGCGCCGGCAAATGTATTGGCCGGATAAGCTGCACAACCATCACTGGCTGTATTGATACCCGAGCTGATCAAGAGCGGTGTGGTGCCGGGAATGGTCGCGCCGAATGTCACACCACCAGTACCCTGGCTAACCAACACTGGCGCCAGATTGGCCGGAACCGGAGCCGGGCCAGTAACTGCCATGGCGATCGAGAAACCACCGCGACCATGTTGAGCGGCGGCGGTCGAGCTTACCCATGGTTCATTGTGGCCGAGGGTGTTGGCAGCCGGACCACTGTTACCAGCAGAGGCAGCCACATAGATACCGGAATTCACTGCGCCAAGAAATGCCAGCGAGACTGCATCAGTCCAGGGATCTGCACCGCCACCGATCGAATAGTTGATGGAATCGACAACGCCATCGGCAATTGCCTGATTAACGGCGGCGACCGAAGAGGTATTCGGGCACAAACCCTGCCCCGTCGATGTATTGGTGTAGCAAACGTCGTAAGCAATGATGTTGGCATGCGGTGCAACGCCGGAAATACGAATTGTATTACCGCTGTACAAGGCATCACGAACGTTACCGGCCGTGGTCGAAGCGGTATGGCTGCCGTGACCGTTGGTATCACCAAAGCCTGGCTCTTCACGAATATTCGCCAGACCACATTGGTTGCCTGGTGCGCCGCAGACAAAATCATAACCGCCGATCAATTTGTCATTACAACGACCGTCGTCTACACCACCAGGCAGGCAAGTACCGAGATAATTGCCGGCACCGAGCGGATTCACATGGGCATAGCCATCAACCGGACCAACTCCGGAAAACGAAGGGCTTCCGAAATTGATACCCGAGTCGATGATGCCGACCACGGTGTTTTCGCCACGATACTGGGCTGGGGCACCTGGGTTGGTTCCATCCCATACTGCAGAGGCACCGATCAGTTGCGGACCGGTATCGGTATCGAGTTCAACTTCATGATATGGCTCGATCAACATCACTTCCGACATTTTCTCGAGCAGAGCCGCTTCCTCGCGGGTCACGTCGATGATTTCGCCGTTGACGGCATGTTGCATCCTGCGACGAATACCAAAAGTACGCCCAATCACGCCGGACATTTTTTGTTCCAGGCTGCTTTGTTGTGATTGCAGATAGCCGACGTAATTGCGCGCTTCCGCACTCTTCACGTCAAGACGCATTTTGCCGGTCAGCGACAAGCGCTTGAATGGCATCGGCAATGAACTCTTGCCACCTTTGTAGGAGGCGAGTGCGTCTTCCTTGAAAATAACGATGAAGGTACCGCCATTGTCGGCTAAGCCGATCTTGCCGCCCTTGTTCGACACATAACCGTTGCCCTCGTTGAAGGCTTCGGAATACTCGTAGTGCGGCCTGTTGAAACTGTTGCCGCCCAGACCATTTGCCTGAACCGCATTTTCTCTGGCTCCACTCAACTCGCTTGCGCCGATTGGGCGCTTGTTACCGCTATTCAAGAATTGATACGAGGCCGCACTCGCGACCGCAATCAAAGCAAAAAGCCCGAGCATTCCGCCCCATTTTTTTAGGTGCAACATGATTATGACCGCCCTTTGAAATAATAAATTAATGCGAGAAATCATCAATGGCGTATCTCGCAACCCTGTTTGCTCCGCCAATTCATGGATACATTTTTATCCATGAAAGCGAACCTGAGGCTGTCACTGTCCGAGTTTCCCATTCCCCAAACCAAGCATGCCCCCCCGCTAGGCAGTCTACTGTTTTTTCAGCCAGCCACAAGCAGCACAGCTTGCTTCATGATGGTGAAGAAGTGCTTGCGGATATGCCTCGACAGCACGCCGGCAAAATCAAATGTAAAAAGTTGTGACAGACCTATTCGATGCTGCGCTGCAATAAAGCGTGAAAATTGAAAAACTGATGCCGGGCGACTGGATAGCTTCGATGAATCAGTCAAAACCCTGGCGATACATGCATGGACTATCGGTTGCAGTCCGCACAAACACCGTGCACTTCGAGGATTTGTGCACGCGTTGTGAAGCCGATCGATTTCGCCTGGGTTTCGAGCATGGCGGAGACGCCATCGTCTTCCATTTCAACTGCGTTTTGGCATTTGTCGCAGATCAGGAACGGAACCGAATGCTCCACTTGCGGATGATGGCAACTGACGAAAGCATTGATCGATGCCAATCTGTGAATAAAACCCTGCTCGAGTAAAAAATCGAGTGCTCGATAGACCGTCGGTGGTGCGGCATTGCCCTTTTCGGTTTTCATCTTGTCGAGTAAATCATAAGCCTTGATCGGCTTGGTCTCGGCCGCGATCAAAGCCAGAGCCTGCGCACGCAGTGGCGTCAAACGCAAACCCCGCTCTTCACAGGCTTGTTCAACCGCTTTCACGAAACCGCCGGCATCATGTACGTGATGCAGCGGATCGGTGCAGGGGTGATCGTGGGAGTCTGTCTGCTTTTCCATGATGCCAGCTTACGCCTTCATGCCTGTATCAGGCCAGTCTCGAAAGCATGTCCAAAGCCGCATCAATACGCTTCAAAGCCTCGTCACGACCGGCCAGATAAACGGTATGGTCGATGGAAGGCGACTGCTGAGAGCCCGTGATCGCAACACGCAAAGCCGGGCCGATTTTACCCAGACCGACACCGAGCTTTTCACCGGTGGTCTGCATGGCGGCATGAATCGCTGCGGGGCTCCATTCACTCAAACCCGCCAACTCGGCACGTACGGTCTGCAATGGCAATACTGCAGCAGGCACGAATTGTTTTGTGACGGCGGCTTCATCGTAATGTGTCAATGGCTGATACCAGACGGCAGCGCGTTCCGCCATTTCCTTCAATGTATCAACACGATCACGCAACGCAATCACGACATCGGCAAGCGCCGGCCCCTTCGACAGGTCATAACCCGCCTTGTCCATATGCCATTGCAAATGTTTCGCAACTGCTTCCGGTGCATCCGTTTTCAGATAATGCGAATTGATCCAGTTGAGCTTGGTCGGATCAAGACGCGATGCTTTCGAATTCACATCCTCGATTTTGAACAGTTCGATCATTTCCGGAATGCTGAAAATTTCCTGGTCACCATGCGACCAGCCCAAACGCACCAGATAATTCAGCAAGGCGTGCGGCAAATATCCGTCGTCGCGATATTGCATGACATTGGCGGCGTTGTGACGTTTCGACAATTTCGCGCCTTCCGGATCGAGGATCATCGGCATATGGGCGAAATAAGGGACGGTCACGCCGAGTGCCTGATAGATATTGATCTGGCGCGGCGTATTGTTGACATGATCGTCGCCACGGATGACGTCTGTAATATTCATGTCGAGATCATCAACGACGACGGCAAAGTTGTAGGTCGGATATCCGTCGGAACGGAAAATCACCAGATCATCCAGTTCATCATTGCTGAATTCGATGCGACCCTTGATCTTGTCTTCCCAGACGACACTGCCACCGATCGGATTCTTGAAACGGATGACGCGATTCGGGTCATCTTTATGCGGCGCGTTCAATTCACGATAATGACCGTTGTAGCGAGGCTTTTCGTTTTTTGCCATCGCCGTTTCGCGCATGGTTTCAAGCTCTTCCTTTGTTTCGTAAGCGTAATAAGCCTTGCCAGCCGCAACCAACTGTTCGGCGACTTCTTTATATCGGGCCAGACGATGCGTTTGGTATATCGGGCCTTCGTCGTAATTCAGACCAAGCCATTGCATTGCATCGAGGATGCCCTGCACAGCGGCATCGGTAGAACGCTCCTGATCGGTATCTTCCACTCGCAAGATGAACGCGCCGGCCTGGTGACGGGCTTCCAACCAGCAATACAGTGCGGTACGAGCGCCGCCGATATGCAAGAAACCGGTAGGACTGGGGGCAAAGCGGGTGCGACAGCTCATAAAGTGGTCTCGATATTCAATGCCGCCATTTTAGCAGCCCACAGCCTCTATTCAGCTAATTTCTAGTCGTGGCCGTGATTGCGCACTATCATTGCTCACCCCCCAGGAGTTCACGATGTTCGCCCGAATCTGCTTTTTTTGTCTTGCCCTGCTCGCCACACCGGTTTTTTCGCAAAGTCTCGCACTACCCTCCGGCAACAACCCGAAAAATCCCAGAGTAGTGATCGACACCAATCACGGAAAAATCGTGCTGGAATTATTCGCCGACAAGGCACCCGCAACAGTCGGAAATTTCCTGTCATACGTCCAGTCTGGGCACTATGACAACACCATCATCCATCGCGTCGCCAAGGATTTCCTTATTCAGGGCGGCGCCTACAACATAAATCTGGGAAAGAAGCCCCAGCACAATGCCATCCCGCTGGAGAAAACGACGGGCTTGAAAAACCTTCGCGGCACGATCTCTGCAGCACGCAAATTGTCCGATGCCAATTCCGCTACATCGGAATTTTTCATCAATCTGGTCGATAACCCGCAACTGGATTTCCAGTCGGCCAACAGCCCGCTCAACCAGGGTTTCGTGGTATTCGGCCAAATCGTGGATGGCATCGCGGTAATCGATAAAATCCGTAAAGTTGCCACAACCGGAAAAAACGGATTTCCAGAATTGCCGGTCTCGCCTGTTGTCATTCGTTCCATATCTAGAGTAAGCGAATAGACATGGGAACGCTTTTTATCTCCGACCTGCATCTGGATGAAAGTCGTCCCGAGATTACCGGCTTGTTTCTCGATTTCCTGCGAAACGATGCCGTCAAGGCAGAGGCGCTTTATATTCTCGGCGATCTATTCGAAGCCTGGGTCGGCGACGACGACAACGCCGAATTGGGAATCAAGGTAGCGAACGCTTTGCGCGAACTCGGCGATCAGGGTGTGCCCGTTTTCTTCATGCGCGGCAACCGTGATTTCCTGGTCGGCCCCGGGTTTGCACAACGGGCCGGGCTTCAAATACTTCCCGACCCCTGCGTTCTCGAGCTGTATGGCAAACCTACGCTGCTGATGCATGGCGATTTATTGTGCACCGACGATGCTGCCTATCAGGCATTTCGTGCCCAGGTTCGCAGCGAAGCCTGGCAAACGCAGTTCCTGTCGCAAACTCTGGCTACCCGCCTTGCCTTTGCGGAACAGGCCAGGGCTGCCAGCAAGCAACATCAAAGCGGCCTGATGAACGAGCAACAGGAAAACATCATGGATGTGACGCAAGCGAGCGTATTGGCATTGATGAAACGATTCGGCGTTACACGATTGATTCACGGGCACACACACCGCCCGGCCATCCATCATTTTTACAATGAAGATGCAGCTTCACAGCGCATCGTGCTTGGCGATTGGTACAGTCAGGGTTCAGTGCTGCAAGTCGATGCTGACGGTGATTTTCTGAGCGTCATCTAAAGCCGTACCGCAGACTCCGGGGAGGGAAATATGCGAGTTTATCTTGTTGTCTTTTTGCTGCTGTCCAATATCGCAATTGCGGATGATGACTTGCCGCCGCTTTCGCCACTGGATAAAGCGCGCACGCAGTTGCATGAAGCACTTGAAGACGGTAATCCCGATACCCGCAAACAGGCGGTACAGGCCCTGGGCCTGATCGGGCCGCGTCAACCTTATCTGGGCCAGTTGATCGACATGGCAACGGACAAGGATGTCGAGGTTCGCATTGCCGCCATCAGCAGCATGGTCGACATCAAGGCACCCGAAGTCATTGCCCCGCTCAGGAAAGCTCTCGAGGACGATGTCCCGGAAGTCAGTTTCTCCGCAGCAAAAGCATTGTGGGTGCTGAACGATCCTGCCGGTCGCGAGGCATTGCTGCTGGTACTCGAGGGCGAATCAAAAACATCTTCCAGTTACCTGAGTGAAAAAACCCGTCAATCACTGCGCCTGTTTCGTACGCCGAAAAAACTCATGATGTTCATACTCCGAAAAGGTGTCGGTACTGCGGGTGTTCCCGGTCTCGGAAGAGGGGTTTCTTCCATGGAAGGCATGTTGATCGACGGCGAGCTGTCCAGTCGTGCCGGCACTGCCTTGTTGCTCAGCAGCGATGATGACCCCAGGGTACTGGCCGCTTTTCGCGAGGGCCTGACGGACAAGGTCTGGTCTGTGCGCGCGGCATCCGCACATGCAATTGCGATGCAGAACAATACCAGTATGCAGCTCGACCTCGTTCCGCTGCTGGATGACAAGAAAGAAGCCGTACGAGTGCGTGCATCGGCAGCCTATATCCGGCTGGAGCAAATCAAATCGGAAAAATTGAAACCCGCCAAGGCAAAAAAGACCAACGAACGGAAATTGGAGAAGCGGCGCTACTGATCCGATGTGGTTGCAAGCGTTTACGGTGGTTAACGAATCACGAACGACCAGGATGTTTTGTGACTGTCATTAATCACGACTATTTCTTTTTATCCAAGAAATCCGCACCCAGTTTTGCAGCATCGTAAGAAGCCACTTCGTATTCCAGATCAGGAACACCCTTCACTTTTATCTTGATATTCTTCGCCGTCTGCAAGGCCTTGTAGAAAGCCTTTTCGTTTTCAATGAAGAGTGCCGGACCATTTCCGGTGTCGGCTTGAAGGCCAGGAAATGTTTTATAGGCGCCGTCATCAAATGAAATCTGCATGGTGCAAGGCGAGCCGCAACGGAACTGGCTCTGTGCAAGCACCAGATAAATGCTGTTACCCCATTCGGGATGGATCCGGATAATCATCCTAGCGGCAGGTGGCAAATCGGAAGGCTCACCGGCGAACATTTCCGGCTTGCTGTAGATGCCTGCCGAGAACTGGGTTTTCTTGCCCACCGGAACTTGCTGGTAATCCCATAAAGTCGCCAATCGTCGTTCTTCCTGCATGGCCTGTGCCTGCTTGCCAATCTCCTCGTAACGCGGCTTCAGCGCCTTGGCTTCGGCACTATCGGGGAATCGGGCCAGCAACACATCGGCATTTTGCAAAGCCTGCAACCAGTTTTTGTTCTGTACGGCGACATCGAGGTCTTTCATCAATGCGGCAGCTTGCCCGTCATTTTGTGTTTCGGGTGTCTTTTCGGCATTGCAGGCCGCCAATAGCAGGATCAAAAACAGGAAGAGAATTTTTTTCATGATGCGCCCTTAGTTGAATACGGCCTGGGTACTGAGTTCTTCGAGCATCGCCATTTCCCTGTCGCCAAAACCGGCAGCATTTCTGGCGGGCAAATTATAAGGCCCGCGAATGGACGCTTTGGCCAAACCGGTGATCAGGTCGCTGAAGGTTTGCAGGGGTTCCTTTTTCTCTTGCTCGCAACACCACAAGAACCAGCGCGTACCGGCAGCCACGTGTGGAATTTCTTCCTGCAGGATGATTTCAAGGATATCGGCCGAAACATGGTCGCCGACACTGCGAAGCCGCGCCATCATGCCCGGTGTTACATCGAGGCCACGCGCTTCCAACACTCTCGGCACCAAGGCCATTCTGGCAAGACAGGAGTGCGCAGTTTTTTCGGCCATTTCCCACAGGCCGTTATGCGCTTCAAAATCACCGTATTGCATTCCCATTTCGCGCAGGCGGCCCGACAACATCATGAAATGTCGTGATTCATCCGATGCAACCCTGATGAAATCGGCATAAAACTCCTGCGGCATGTCGCGAAAACGATAGACCGCATCCCAGGCAAGATTCATCGCATTGAATTCGATATGCGTAATGGCATGCAGGAAACAGGCACGGCCTTCGGTGGTACCCATGCCGCGTTTTGGCAGGTTTTTCGGCGGCACCAGAACCGGCTTGTCGGGGCGACCCGGAGCTTTTATCGGCTCAACGATGTCGTCTGCTTCCAGGCTGAGTTCACCGCGAAAAAAACGTGCGGCAAGCTCTTGCGTCAATGCCGCTTTTTCAAGCGGATCGCTGGTCGCCAGACAGGCCTTGGCTGCTTGATAAAGCGACATCATTGCCTGAATTACGCGGTCCGTTTTTTCTTTTTCGAATCGTCGCTGCGGGCTTGCTGCAAACGTTCAAAATAGCCAGGCTCGATGCCGGTCACGTATTCGCCGTTAAAACACGAGGAATCGAAATTATCGAGCTTGTGCTTCGGCCCCGATACCGCATCTTCAAGATCCTTGATGTCCTGGTAGATCAACCAATCGCAACCCAGGATTTCCTGGATTTCGGCATCACTGCGGCCATGCGCAACCAACTCGCTGACCGCTGGCATGTCGATGCCGTACACGTTCGGAAAACGCACCGCCGGTGCGGCCGATGCCAGATACACTTTCTTGGCGCCGGCATCGCGTGCCATCTGCACGATTTGCTGCGAGGTCGTTCCGCGAACGATGGAATCATCCACCAGCAAAACAACGCGATCCTTGAATTCGAGTGGAATCGCATTCAATTTGCGACGCACGGATTTCACGCGTTCGCCCTGCCCCGGCATGATGAAAGTGCGTCCGATGTAACGATTCTTGATGAAACCTTCGCGGTATTTCACGCCGAGCGTATTCGCGATTTCCAGTGCGGCGTCGCGCGAGGTATCGGGAATCGGAATCACCGTGTCGATATCGTGGTCCGGACGCAGGCGCAGGATTTTTTCGCCGAGCTTCACGCCCATCCGCATGCGTGCCTTGTGCACGGAAACATCGTCCATCATCGAATCGGGACGCGCAAAATACACGTATTCGAAAATGCAGGGGGTGTGCTTTTCGGGTGGTGCACAAATTTCGCTGAACAATTCGCCACGTGCGGTAATCACCACCGCTTCGCCGGGCGCAACATCGCGCAAACGCTGGAAGCCGAGAATATCGAGCGCTACCGATTCGGAAGCAACTGCATATTCATTGCCCTGTTCGGTTTCGCGTTTGCCCAATACCAATGGACGAATACCGTGCGGATCACGGAAAGCGACCAGACCCAGTCCCAATACCGCACTGACAATGGCATAACCGCCCTTGCAACGACGGTGCACGCCGGCAACGGCCCGGATGGCATCTTGCGGAGTCAAACTTTTTTGCGCCTGCAATTCATGCGCGAACACATTCAACAACACTTCCGAATCGGATTCGGTATTGATATTGCGCTTGTCGAGTTCGAACATTTCCTTGCGCAAGGAATCGGTATTGATGAGGTTACCGTTATGTGCCAATGCAATGCCGTAAGGCGAATTCACATAGAACGGCTGCGCTTCATCTGATCCTTCGGAACCGGCAGTCGGATAACGGCAATGTCCGATACCCACGCGGCCATGCAGCAATTCCATCTGCGGCGAGTCGAAGACATCGCGCACAAGACCATTGCCTTTATGAAGACGAATTTTGTTGCCGTCGACGGTTGCAATGCCGGCAGCATCCTGTCCGCGATGCTGCAATACCGTCAAGCCATCGTACAAAGCCGAGGCAACTTCACTTACACCCACAATTCCGATAATGCCGCACATGTTTTTCTCTTGATCCTAGGGGTGTGTTTTGACGATGCCGGTTTTACCCAGTTTTTGGGTGGCTTCGTCCCGCAGTTTGTTGGCAGCTTCGCGATCGGCAACCGGGCCGAGACGAACGCTATATAAAACGCCCTTCTCGGTTTCAACGCGTTTGACGAAGGCATTGAAACCCATGCTGCGCGCACGATTGCGCATTTCTTCAGCCTTGGCATTTTCACTCAGTGCTTCAAGCTGCACCGAGAAGCCGCTGCTGACGGCAGTGGCAGTGGTAGCTGCCGGCTTGCTGCCGGTAGCGGGCTTCTTGCTCTCGCTCGCGGCGGATGGAGAGGCATCCTGCACATTCACCTTGCTGGCGCCTCCGGCTATTTCGTCCACTTTCAAACGAGCGGTTTCTGCATTTGCGCGATCGGTGTAAGGACCAATGCGAATCTTCAATGCAGGCTTTCCACCGATCGAAATTTTCTCGGTCAATACCGGTAACTTCTGTGCTTTCAGGCGAGCCACCAGGGCATTCGCGCTCTCCATATTGCTATAGCTTCCGACGGCAATCGTGAAGTTGCCTGCCGCAACATTGGCAGGTTTGACGTCTGCCGGTTTCGATTCAGCGGGTTTAACCGCTACAACAGGTTTTGGCGGCGTGACAATGGGTTTTACTTCGACGGGCCTCGGAGCTTCGACCGGAAGAGATTCCGCCGGAATGGCAGTATTCGCCGGCGGCACTACCGTCGGTGCAATCGTTTGCGGGTTCGCGACGGACTGATCGTTGGCTGGGGTTTCAACCGTGGTATCTACCGGCGCTTTGGGAACACCAAGCACGCCACCTTCGGGAGTTTTGCCTGCGGGTACATTCAGTGGCAGGTCACGTGTTTCAAATTCGGATTCCGGCGCCTTCGGCATATCCAGAGGCACTTCGGAAACATCGGGGGCTTTGACATCGGGCTTCAGCAACATCGGCAAAAACAGGATCGCTACCAGGGCCAAAACCAAAGCACCAATCAGGCGCTGCTTAACCGGCGTTTCCATAGGTTGAACACTCGTTGAAAACCAGAGCCAATTATAGCGTGACGGGCCTGATTTTGAGTGCCCTGAGTGCAGCCGCCACGGTATGGAAGGAACCGAAAACCAGTATGCGTTCATCAGGCTTAGCCCTCTGCTGCGCCACCTGCAGGGCTTCGGCGACACCGGCATGCTGGCTTAGCGCAGGTTCAGCCACTGCCGCCCCCACGCGTTTTTTCAATTCCGCTGCCGTTAAATTGCGCGAGCCGGCATCATCGATCCCGGCCAGAAACCAGTGGTCGATAGACGGCCTTAGTGCGGAAACAATCACTTCAATCTCTTTATCCGCCAGTGCAGCGAATACCGCATAAGTCGTTTTGGGATATTCGAGCAACCATTGCAATAATTGCCCGGCTGCCTGCGGGTTGTGTGCGACATCCAGCACGATCTCGGGTTGCCCGGATATTTTTTGCAAGCGTCCCGGAACCCGGGCACTCCTGACACCTTCGATTATCGCGGCATCGTCAATCTCGTCGCTCAAGGCGCGCAAGGCGGCAATCGCCGCAGCAGCATTCTCAAGCTGCACCGGAGCAGCCAGGCCGGGCAACGGCAATTCGATCTCGTAGCCGGGCTCGCGCCAACGCCACCCGTTTTCAAGACGGTCAATCAGGTAATCCGAATGGCCGCGAATGGCGGTCGCGCCGAGTTCGTAAGCACGGCGCAGTGCGGAAGATGGCGGATCTTTTTCGCCGAAGACGACCGGTTTCCAGGCGCGGATGATGCCGGCCTTTTCGAAGCCGATGCTTTCCCGGTCCGTACCAAGATAATCCTGATGATCCAGATCAACCGTCGTAATGACTGCCACATCCGGTTCGACAATTTGCGTTGCATCCAGACGTCCACCCAATCCGACTTCCAGAATCACCAGATCGAGATCGTGTCCGGCAAAAATAATCACTGCCGCCAGAGTGCCGAACTCGAAATAGGTGAGTGGAATTTCAGGCGTTATTTTTCTCGCCGCTTCGATTTTTTCGAATGCCGAGATGAATTCTTCGTCTTCGGCATCCCTGGCATTGACGCGTACGCGTTCGTTATAGAAAAGAATATGAGGGGACGTATAGGCACCGACTTTCCAACCAGCGGCGCTTGCGATAGCTTCGATAAACGCGACGGTCGAACCCTTGCCATTGGTGCCACCGACTGTGATGACGCGTGCAGCAGGCTTTTTTATGTCGAGACGCCTTGCCACTTCGGAAACTCTATCCAGCCCCATGTCGATGGATTTTGGATGAATCTGCAATTGGTAATCGAGCCAGTCGTTGAGTGTGCGAGTCATCTGCACATTATCGCGCATTTCAATATCGGGCGGTGTGTCAAAAGCGCACCGCCCGAAAAAATCACAATGCCCGGTGAACGGCTTCGCCGAATAATGCCGTGTGGTGGTTGCAATCATTCAGGCGAACCACTTCCAACTTCTCGACTGAGGGCCCTTCGAGCAGATTCAATGTCGTCGGTGCCTGGCGGAATGACCATAATTTGGCGAACGGCAAGCCCAGAATTTTGCAAAGCAGAACCCGATTCACTGCGTCATGTGCAACGACCAGCAAGGTGTCATCTTCCCGCAAGCCTTCGCAGGCATGTGCAAACGCCGGCCATGCACGATCAAACACCATCTGCAAATTTTCACCGCCGGTTCCGGGCATCAAGACCGATTCCGGTTCTTCCCGCCAGGCCAGTAAACGGCTTGGATCACGTTCGCGAATTTCGCTGGCCAACAAACCCTCCCAATCACCATGGGCGATCTCCTTCAGGCCTGCATCGAATTGCAGCAAACCCATCCGCTTTTCCCCCAACGAGAATTCGGCCGTTGCTCTTGCGCGCGACAACGGCGAAGCCACCGCCTTGGTAATCGACACATCATTCAAACGCTGGCCCAGCAATTTTGCCTGCCGAATGCCGTTGTCCGACAGCGGAATATCAATCTGTCCCTGGTAGCGACCTTCGGCATTCCAGGGAGTTTCGCCATGTCGCGCCAATAATATTTTCATGCTTCAAATCTCAAAAATAATGTTCACTACTCCCGGGTCAGATGGAGCCATGACCCGGGCTACGAATCGATTTCTTAAATCATTTCCAGCGACAGAATGCCCGGAATCGCACGCAGTGAGACCAACTCTGCCTCAGGCACGGTTTTGCTCACGGTAATCGCAGCAACCGCTTCGCCATTGCCTTTGGCACCGAGCGAGAAGTTGATGATATTGATGCCGGCCGCACCGAGATGCGAACCGACCGAACCAATCACGCCCGGTACGTCTTCGTTTTGCATCAGAAGGATGTGCGCACCCGGATCAAAATCGAGTTCGACGCCATCAAGACGAACAACGCGCGGACCACGATGCAGGGTCGCTTCGATTTCACGCACTTCGTTCGCACCTTCGATGCGCAAACGCAGCAATCGATCGAAACCGTCACCATCGCCACCGACGGTTTCCGCCACTTCCAGGCCGCGCAATGCAGCTTCATGCAAGGCATTCACGGGCGTCACGCGACCGGATGCCGTGCCCATCTGCGCGGCCACCAGCAAGCGTGTCAACGGCCTTGTATCGAGCGCTTCGGTACGGCCGGCATAGGTTATTTGCAGCTTGTCCGGGGCCGGAACAAGACGTGTCGCGAGCTTGCCAAGCGCAGTCATCAAAGGCATCCACGGACCGACTTCTTTTGCTGCCTCGGCAGTCAGCGGCGGCAAATTGACGCAACCTGCAACCGCGCCGGTCTGCAGGAAATCGATCATCTGCTTTGCCAATATTGTGCTGACGGCTTGCTGTGCTTCGCTGGTCGAAGCACCGAGATGCGGCGTCAAAATCAATTTTGCGTTCTCGCGTAATTTCGAATCCGCCGGCAGTGGTTCGGTCACGAAAGTATCCAGAGCGGCGCCGGCCAGATGGCCGTCTTCAAGACATTTCAGCAGGGCATCTTCATCGACCAGACCACCACGCGCGGCGTTGATTACATAGGAACCTTTTTTCATCATGCGCAAATGCGCTTCATCGAGAATATTGGTCGTCTCTTTCGTGCGCGGGATGTGCAGGGTGATGATGTCGGCTTTCGCCAGCAATTCATCAAGCGACTTCATCGGCACACTGCTGCGGCCGGCAGCTGCGGCCGGCAGGAAGGGATCATACGCAGCGACATCCATGCCGATACCCTGTGCCTTGCGGGCCACCGTGGCACCAATACGACCCAGCCCGATAACGCCAAGTTTTTTACCTTCGAGTTCGAAACCGGTCAAACCGTTTTTCGGCCAGCCGCCGGCTTTCATGCCCGCATCGGCTTTGGGAATATGGCGAGCCAGAGCGAATAAAAGCGATATGGCATGCTCGGCTGCCGCGAGCGTATTACCGTCAGGTGCGTTCATTACCGCAATGCCGCGCGCAGTCGCCGCTTCGACATCAATGGTGTCAACGCCCGCGCCGGCACGACCGATCACCTTGAGTTGGGTGGCATTGGCGATCGACTCCGCCGTTACTGCGGTGGCCGACCTGACCAATAAAGCATCAACGCCCTCGAGTTTTTTTGCCAGCACTGCCGGGTCCTTGATCGGATCGGAAACTTCCACTTCCCATCCTGCTTCCCGCATCAGGATCAAGCCATCTTCATGAATACCATCGCAAGCCAATACACGCATTGTCGTTCTCCATAGTTGAAAAAAAACCACACACGGCAAATACGCCGCGCATTAAATCGATTCTTTGGAAACAGACGTCCGTGCCACGATTTTCACCGCAGCAGTTTCAAGACAAATGGAGTGTGCCGTCGCCTGCGCCAAGAAATGGCTCCGGTATGACCGGGAGGCTAGATGCGCCATCGAAGTGGCGAAATGTATAAGACCTGAGAACCTGCCGGCAGACAGTGCTGCTGGCATTCTTCGGGTCTGGAGACGGGGCTTCATAAGCATGGGAGTCCAGAACCAACGCACCGAACATAGCATTGATTTTTCGCGCTTACAAACCCCGCACAATAAAAATTTAACTTTTTTGCGCGCCCGTAAACGAAGACGGTGCTGATCAGTGATTGCTAAGTGATTGATTAAAATGGATGCAACCAAGGTAAATCCGGGCATGACCTTCGGCCCATCGCATGTGAACACTTAGTGCAGTACATTCCCGCGCCTGTGCGCTGTTTCCCAACAGCATGGTCTAAACCAACTGCCCTGCGGGGCCCGGAGTCTATGTGTCCTCACGTATTTTGAAACCCCTCTCTTTTGCCGTTGCCATCGCCATCGGCCTTTCGGCTTGTGCCAAGAAAGAAGAAGCCGCTCCTGTTGCCGTTGAAGTAGCAAAACCTTTGAGCATCGATTTTTCGAAACTCCCGCAACTGCCTGCCTTCAATGCAGCGGATCTGGATCAAAGCTCTCCGATTTGCGTCGACCTGAACAAGCACGTAAACGGAAAATGGCTGGCAGCGAATCCGGTGCCGAGCGACAGAACCACCTGGGGTAGCTTTGAAATGCTGGGTGAGCGCTCGCTTGCCGTGCAAAAACAGATTGTCGAAGCCGCATCCACGTCGAAACCGGCACTTGGCAGCAATGAGCAAAAGATCGGCGATCTTTACGGCGCCGGGATGAACGAAGCCAAATTGAATGCCGATGGTGCGGCACCATTGAAACCGTATCTGGCGGAAGTCGATGGACTGAAAGACGCTGCCGGCATTGCAGACTACATGATCAGGAATTTTGCCAAGGGCCAGCAATCGGTATTCTCTTTTGGCCCGGGCGAAGATTTCAAGGACGCCAAGAACGTTATCGCCTACGCTTTCCAGGGCGGCATTTCGCTACCTGAAAAAGCCTATTACAGCGATGCCAAATATCAGGAAAAACGCGATGCTTTCGTCGCACACATTGAAAAAATGCTGGTACTGGGCGGTGTAGATGCCGCGGCTGCAAAAGCACAGGCACAGACAGTATTGAAATTCGAAACCCGTCTGGCGGCTGCATCACTGGCGCCGATCGAATTGCGTGATCCCGCAAATCAATACCATTTCGTCAGCCTGGCAGATGCCGACAAATTGACGCCGAATTTTTCATGGTCGAAATTATTCGCTGCGGAAAATATCCAGGGCGTGAAAGGTTTCTCGCTCTCGCAACCGAAATTCTTCGCCGAAATGGACAAAATGCTGACCGACACCCCTGTCAGCGATTGGCAAGCTTATTTCCGTTACCACACGATTGCCGACTCGGCCCCCTATCTGTCCGATGCACTGTCGAACGAACGTTTTGCTTTTTACGGCACCACCATGCGTGGCCAGAAAGAGCAAAAACCACGCTGGAAACGTGTTCTGGATAGCGTAAACGGTACCGCCGGCGAAGCACTCGGCGAAGTTTACGTGAAGCAGGTTTTCTCCGAAGAAGCCAAGGCGCAAATGCTGCAACTGGTGACCAATCTGCGCGAAGCCCTGAAGGCTCGCCTGGAAAAACTGGAATGGATGAGCGCCGAAACCAAGGCCAAAGCCATCGCAAAATGGAATACCTTCGACCCGAAAATCGGTTATCCCGACAAATGGCGCGATTACTCAGGCCTGACGATTGACGCCAGCAAGAGCTATTTCGACAACCTGGTGGCAGCCACTGCGTTTGAAAATGCCTATCAAATGTCGAAAGTCGGCAAGCCGGCTGATCGCAAGGAATGGGGCATGACACCGCAAACCGTCAATGCCTATTACAACCCGCTGAAAAACGAAATCGTTTTCCCGGCGGCCATCCTGCAATCGCCTTTCTTCGATGCGAAAGCGGATCCTGCACTCAATTACGGTGGCATCGGTGCCGTCATCGGCCATGAAATGCTGCACGGTTACGACGATCAGGGCAGCCAGTTCGATGCCGAAGGCAATAACAACAATTGGTGGACGCCGGCCGACCTGAAAGCATTCCAGGCCCGTACCGGCAAATTGGTGGCACAGTTTGATGACTATGTTGCAATCAATGATCCAAAAGAAGGTGCCCTGCATGTCAAAGGCCAGCTGACACTGGGCGAAAACATTGCCGATCTCGGCGGCCTGACGGTGGCCTACGACGCACTGCAACGTGATTTGACGAACAAGAAAATGGCGGCGATCGATGGCTTCACGCAAGACCAGCGCTTCTTCATGAACTGGGCCACGGTATGGCGTCGCAACTTCACGCCGGACGAATTGAAAGTGCGCTTGAATACCGATCCACATTCGCCTGCTGCATTCCGGGCCAATGGTGCACCGTCGAATCTTCCTGCATTTGCCGCTGCGTTTTCGTGCAAAGTCGGTGATGGCATGGTGCGTGCCGACGACAAGCGCGTGACGATTTGGTAATGCTTGTTTCTGAACCACCGCTTTAGGAAAAAGGCCCCGTTCGGGGCCTTTTTTGTTGTTGCCTGCCGATAGGTTTATCATGCACGTCCGATTTGATGATTGTGCATGGAGCCGTAATGACACTGACTTTTCGCCCTTTGATAGCGGCAATCATGATCACCTTGCTCGTCAGTCCGGCAGACGCAAAAAAAATGGCCAGCGCCCCGCCGCCACCTGCCGCCTGTGCCGACTTTTACGGCAACGTCAATACCGCCTGGTTGCGCTCGAATCCGCTCCCACCAGGTTATGCAAGTCGCAGTCTCTGGGATGAAATGCGGGAACTCTCCGCACGTCAACGCGAATTATTGTTCACCTCTCCGCTAAGTGGTGGCGGCCCGGCGCAGGAAAAACTCAATGCCCTGATGCAGAGTGCTGATGAAAGCCGCATTCAGGCCGACAGCACGAAAATCCTGACACCCCTGCTTTCCGATATCGAAAAGATCAAGAAACCGAAAGACATTGCGTCTGTGATCGCGAACATGCACGCGCGCGGCATTCCGCTGGTTTTTGATTTTGACGATGATGGCAACAAATTTTCTGCCAATGCCATCGGCCTGCCCGAACTGGGTTTTTATTCGGGGCAAGATGCAGCCATCATTGCAGCCCAGGGTCGCTACCGTACTTACGTCCAGAATATTCTTGCAGCCAGCGGCGTGCCAGCCGACAAACTCGAAACACAGTCAGGCCAGGTTCTCGGACTTGAAATGCAACTCGCCAGTGTTTCCGGCGAGTCGCCATCGCAGGTGGTCTCGCTGAAAGATGCCGCCAAGCAATACGGCAACCTGCAACTCTCCGATTTCATGCGCAGCCAAAAAGCCGGTGGCGACAAAGCCATGCTGGCGCAACCGGTTTTCTTCAAGACCGTTAACGGCCTGATCAATCCGAAAATGATCGAACATTGGAAAAGCTACCTGCGTTTCCATGCCGTCAACCAGCTCGCCCCCTATTTGAACGAGCCTTATTTTTCGAGTTACGGGCAGTTTTATGAAGTGTATCTTGAAGGTCGCCCGGCGCCGAAATCGCGCAAGCAGAACCTGCGTGAACTGATCGAATCCAGCGCGCCCGGATTGATTGATGCCGCCTACGCCGAACGCTTCGTGACCGACAACCAGCGTGAGCGCGCCCGTGCCATCACCAATTCGATCATGGATGCGGCAGAAAAAGCCGTGGTCCGCAGCACCTGGGTGGTCAATCAAGGCGAAGAACGCGACCTGAAAATCCTGAAGAGCCTGAAAATCGACATCGGTCGCGATACAAAAAATATTGCTTCGATAGAAGTCAGCGACAGTCTCGCCAATTCTGCATTGAAGTTGTTGCGCCGCGGACAAAAAATCCGGAGCGTGCAAAATACCGCAGCCTGGCCTGAAGACCTCACCGATACCGCTCCTCTGCTTGTCTATCTGCCGACCGACAATCGCATCATTATCAGTAACGCCTTGCTTCAGGCTCCGGTATTCAGCGCAAAAGATGATGCCGTTGATTACGGTGCTTTCGGCGCCTTGTTCGCGCAGCAGTTAAGCCTCGCGCTCTATCAGGCAGCATTCAAGAACGTGACTGCGCTCAACTCGCAGCGCAGCTCTTTGATCGCTCAATACAATGCTTACCCCTTGAGCGGCGGCAAGAAAGTAAACGGCACACTGACATCAACGCAGAATCTCGCCGACCTGTCCGGTCTTGAATTCGCATTGCAGGCGTATTTGGCCAGCGGAACGCGTGACAAAAAAGCGCAGCAGGATTTTTTCAGGGCCTGGGCAACCATCTGGGCACGCGTAGACCGTGACAGTGCGCTGCTTGCGTCCTATGACAAGGCAAATCACGCGCCGGCAAAATGGCGCGTCAACGGTCCGCTGTCGAATATGTCCGCCTTCGGAACGGCTTTCGCCTGCAAGGCCGGCTCCATGCAACGTCCATACAAAGATCAACTGCGCTTGTGGCCATAAGTTAATGTCTTTCATTCCCGGTCAACGCTGGTATTCAAGTACCGAACCCGAATTAGGCCTTGGCACCGTCCTGCGTTTATCGGGACGTCAGGTGCAATTGGTATTCACCGGCAGCGGCATGTTGCGGCATTACGCCATTGGTACTGCACCGCTATTGCGCGCGGCATTCCGCCCGGGTGACCGCGTGCGTGTCAGCGGCACCGAACTCATTATCGAATCGGCCGAAGAAAACGACGGACTGATTCACTATCGTGCCAACCAGCAAAGCTTTTTTGAAGGCGAACTCGATGCCGAGCAACCGGTATCGCAGGCCGACACCCGCCTGCTCGCCGGACACGTGGATCGCAATGACCAATTCGAATTTCGCCGCGAGTGTTTGATGCGCAGCGCTGAAGCCCGCGCACACGCAGGTTGGGGAATTCTCGGCGCCAGAATCGATTTGATTCCGCACCAATTGCGAGTTGCCGAAATTGCATCGAAAAGACGCCCGCCGCGCCTGTTGCTGGCCGATGAAGTCGGCCTGGGAAAAACCATCCAGGCCTGTCTCATCGTGGCCCAGATGCTGGCCTCGG
>Ga0209480_10001182_pt1 | contig 19272 bp, 19 predicted proteins | sample JI61114C2DNA_FD_187501 | JGI IMG/M metagenome (GOLD analysis project Ga0209480, IMG submission 187501) | Wastewater effluent complex algal communities from Wisconsin, to seasonally profile nutrient transformation and Carbon sequestration -... | ecosystem: Engineered > WWTP > Effluent > Algae... | reverse complement strand
CAGCATTGCGAAAATCGCAACACATGGCTACGGTGGGTCCCATGAGCACCACCGCAGAGCGGGTCCGCGAGGTCATCGAACGCAGCGGGCACAGCCATCGCGAGTTTGCCGAGCTCGTCGGGCTCGATGCCTCCAAGCTGTCGAAGTCGCTGGCCGGCACCCGACGGTTCACATCGGTGGACCTCGCCCGGATTGGCGACCTCTGCGACGTCAGCATCGAGTGGTTGCTTGGCGGCGAGGAGCCCGCACTGGCCCTAGCGGCTCGGGCAGCCTCGGGGAGTTCGACGCGGCGTGCTGTTGAGGCCGCACATGATCTGGCGTCTCAGCGCGACGGGCTCAGCGAGCTGGGCCACCCCCAACGGTGGCGCTTCCCCCTCGCACCGCCCCGCACCGGGACGTGGACCACCGACGGTGCGCACTTGGCCGTCGCCGCGCTCACGCATCTGGCGGACCAGGGCATTGACCCTCAGGGGCCGAGCCTGGCCGCGGTGGTCGAGGAAGGCTTCGGCATTGACGTGGCCGTTCGCGACCTGGGCGCAGACTTCGACGGGCTCTCGGTGGCCACCCCCACGTGTCGGTTGATCCTGCTCGCCCCGACCGCCGCACCGTTCCGCCCTCGATTCACGTTGGCGCACGAGCTGGGTCACCTCCTGGCCGGCGACGACCAAGGGCTGCACGTCGATGCCGACATCGATCACCTCGATCGGTCAGAGACGGAGGTGCGTGCCAGCTCGTTCGCCGCGGCCTTCCTCATGCCGGAGAGGGTCGTCATCGACGCCATGGCGGCGGACCGTTCCTTCGATGGCTTCTGTGCCCTGGCCATGACCCTGCGGGTGTCACCGTCAGCACTGGCCAACCGTCTAAAGGCGTTGCGCGCCATCGACGGGATGACCGCGTCACGATGGGGACGAACGAGCGCCAAGGAGGCCGCCGACGCGTCGGGCCAGGTCGAGGCCCTGCACGAGGCGACGTCTCTCGCGGCCCAGACCCGCCTGCCCGGCCTGCTCACGCGCGACGCCTTCGCGGCCTACCAGGCGGGCGACACGACGCTGCGCCCCTACGCGGCCCTCATCGGCGCGGATGTCGACCGACTGCGCGCTGCCTTGGAGGACGACGCGACGTGAGCATCGCCGTCTTCCCCGACACCACGGTCTTCTGCAACTTCGCTGCCGTGGGGAGGAGCGACCTCTTGGCCGAGTTCCTGCGTGATCGCGGCCGGTGGACGGAGGCGGTGATGAGGGAGGTGGAGCAGTCACGTGGGCACCTGCCAGACCTGCAGCGGGTGCTCGAGGGCGGCTGGCTGGGCGAGCCGATCGTCCTCGATTCCCTCGAAGAGATCGGCCAGGTTGAACGCATCCGCCGAAACGTCTTCGGCGGCGACCTGCACCAGCGCACCAAGCACCTCGGTGAGGCCACGACGTGCCACATCGTGCGGACCCGCGAGGAGTTCAAGGGGGCCTGGTGGGTCACTGACGACACCGACGCGCTTCGATACGCCCGGCGCCAGGGCATCACGACGATGGAGACCATCGACCTCTTCCGTCACGCCGTGGCGGACTATGGCATCACCGCCGATGCGGGCTTCGCGCTGCTGCACGCGATGGATGCCGCCGGCCGCAACCTGCGCCTGCCGGCCACACCCGCCGACCTCACCTGACGGCCCGTCACAGCCAGTGGCGCATCGCCGCGGTCGCCTCCGCCGGGTCAAACACGTCGGGGTCATAGTCAAGGGGAAGCCAGTCGAAGGCGGCGGCCGCATCCTCGAAAATCTCCGGCACGGCATCCGGCGGGGCGCCTGCGCGCAGCCAGGCAGCGATCTCGTGGTGCCCGTACAGTCCGCCGACGTCCTCGGGCGGGCAGGCCTTGGCGCCCTTGAGGCAAGTAGGCAACCGGTTGTCGGGCGTCAGCGGGGCCACGGACTCGAGGACGATGCGATGATCCCAGCCATCACCGAAGTCGTAGAGGTAGGTGAGCCGATCGCCGGGGGCGCGCAAGACCTGATCCAGCCGAACGTCGCCCTCAGGGGTGCCCTCGTCACCCTCGTCGAGGTCGAAGTCGGTGAGGAAGTACTGCGTGGCGAAGCCGCGCTTGCCGCCGACCTCAAAGCGGTGCAGGTGCGTGTCCGACCATCCCATCGCGGCCTGGAGCAGCTCGTGGACGGCGTCGAGGGTGAGGTCTCCCGGAACGGCCAGGCGACGCCAGATGCGGGGTTTGGACCCGCGCAGCTCGATCGTGAACGTGAGCAGGCTCGGTTCAGCAGGGGGCGGAGGAAGGGTGATCGTGGTGCTGGCGCGCCCCGATGCATCGGGCACGCCCACGGCGTCGAGCAACCGGCCGCTGACGACTTGCTGGGCCAAGAGGCTGACGTCCTTCGAGCTGAGGCTGGCCACCCACTCGCGGATCGCCGCTGGGTCGGTGGGAGTCGTGGGCTTCGATCGCTTTCGGGTCACGACGGACAGTCAAGCAGGAGGACTCCTTGTGCTGTGAGCGTAAAGGTCCCAGTGGCCCGGAATTGCCTTGTAAAACGCACTGGTGTTCGAGTATGAGAGTCATGGACACGCAGTCGTTGAGCCTGGTGGAGCGTCGCTCCCGGGTTGAGGCTGCCCGTGATGCGTTGGCGGGGATCGGTGGGGTGCTGCATCAGTGCTCGGGGGCGGAGTTGGCTGAGGTGATGGGGGAGCTCGACGGGTTGGTGGCGCTGGGGGTGGCGGCGCGGGTGGCGGTCACGGCGGAGGCGGTGGGGCGTGGGGAGGTCGCTGACGCTGGGGTGAATGTGACGGCGTGGGTGCGTGAGCACGCGCCGTCGTTGCGGCAGGGTGGCGCTGGTGATGTCGCGACCATCGCGGGGGTGTTGGCTCCGGCGGGTGCCCGGTGGGGCGGTGGCGACGCCGCCGGCCCGGATCCGGACTCTGCGGAGGGCATTGTCGCGGATGCCGTGGTGACGGGGGTGGTGTCGCCGGGGTTGGGGTGTGCGGGGTTGCGGGAGATGACCCGCCTGGGCCCGTTGCTGCGGGATGAGGTCAAGCCCACGGTGGTGCGCTCGATGCTCGAGCTGGGGGTGGCATGGGGGCCGGGGATGCTGCGCCGGCTTCGGCCAAGGCTGCTCGCCGAATACGGCGCGCCGGGGGTGTTTGACGACCTACAGGAACGGTTGGCGCCGGCGGCTCGGTTGTCCGCACCCATGGTGGAGTCGGGTGACCTCACCGAGTACCAGTTGGTGATGACACCAGAACAAGCGGCGGCTTTGGAAGCGGCGATCGGGCCCTTGAGTGCCCCCGCCCCCAACGCGGTGACCGGGGAACGTGATCTGCGCCCGATGGGGCAGCGGCGGGTGGAAGCCCTGGCGCAGGTGTGCCAACGCTCCAGCGCCCTCGACGGTGACCAGCACGGCGGCGCGGACGGCGCCGCCGGGTCAGCGCACGCCGTGCACGTCATCATGTCGTTGGAAGACCTTCAGGCACGCACCGGGTGTGGCGAGGTTGTCGGGTCCACCGGGACCGGGACGATGCTCTCCCCGGAGGTGCTGCGGCGCCTGGCGTGTGAGGCAGACCTCATCCCGCACGTCCTCGGCAGTGCGGGGGAAGACCTCGACTTGGGCCGAGTGGTGCGCTTGTTCACCCGGGCGCAGCGGCGGCGGTTGCTGCGCCGTGACAGGGGGTGCACCTACCCCGGGTGCACCGCGCCCGCGGCGTGGGCGAAAGCGCATCACGTCGTGCACTGGGTTGATGGTGGGCTCAGCGACGTCGACAACGCTGCGCTGCTGTGCCAACGCCACCACACGCTGGTGCACCAGCGCCGGTACGTCGCGCAGGTGTCCGCGACGCCTGACGAGCAGGGCCAGTACGTGGTGTGGGACCTCACCCACGGCAGCTACGACCGCCACCTCGCGCAGTTGCGCGCTGAACGAGCCCTCAACGACCCGCCACCCCTGACCCCGGACCGGTTACGAACCCTGGTCCTGGCGCTCCAGGACGACGACCCCGACGAGCAACGCTGGGCCCGCTACGAACTGGATGAGTCATGGCCCGACGACCCATGGCCCGACGACCTCGAGCCCGAACAGTGGTGGATAGCCTCAGACGCCATCGACGACGCCGCCACCAACGGCCCACTGCACGTCTGAGGTGGCCAAGCCATGCCCTCACGGCAGCCTGCCGGAGGACCCCCTCAGCCCTTTGCGGCCGTCAGCCATGGAATCCGTTGAGGTCGGTCGGGCTCGGATGAGGGCGAGGAACCGTCACCGGAGCAGGGCCTCAATGCCGGTGAGGTCACGCATCGTCGCGTGCGCCCCGGCCTCGCGCAGCACCTCGTCGGAGAAGCTCGTCGTCACCCCGACGACGGTGCCGACCCCGGCCGCGACGGCGGCGACCACCCCCTGAGGTGCGTCCTCACACGCAAGGGCGCGCCCGGCATCCACCCCGAGGCGTTCACAGGCGAGGGCGTACCCCGACGGGTCCGGCTTGCCGACGGCGACGTCATCGCGGGTGACGACGACGTCGAAACGCTCGATGCCTCCGAGCGCAGCGAGCGACTTGTCCGCCCACCGCACCCCGGCTGACGTGACAAGCGCCAGGGGGATGCCGGCCGCGAGCGCCCGCTCGATGCTCGCCACCGCGCCCGGCACGGCATCCGGCAGGCGGTCGCGGGGCACCATGGCGACGATCTCGTGGAACATCTGCGTCGGGTCCCCGCCGCTCCACGGCCCCTCGACGGTGCGGAAGACGTCGTCGGCCCGCCGCCCGGTGAACAGCGAGGCCACCTCACGGTCGAACGCCCAGCCGCGGTGGGCGAACCACCGCTCAAACCCGGCCCGGTGGATCGGCTCGGAGTCCACGAGGGTGCCGTCGAGGTCGAGCAGGAGGGCGTGCGGGCGGCCGGCGGTGGGCTGCTGGCCCGCCGCTGGGTCGCCGCTGCTCACATCAGGTCCTCGATGTCCTCGGCGAGGTTGTCGGCCTCGGGCCCGACGACGACCTGGACGACCGACCCTGCCCGGATGACGCCGTGGGCACCGGCTGCCTTGAGCGCGGCCTCGTCGACGACCGACGGGTCGTGGACCTCGGTGCGCAGACGGGTGATGCACGGCTCGATCTCGATGATGTTGTCCGCGCCGCCGAGGGCGATCAGGATCTGCTGGGCCTTGCTGCTCATGCCGGGAGGGTCCTTTCGGGCATTCGTCGCGCCGGTGTGATGGAGTCAGCCTCTCACCGACTTGCCTTTGAGGAGGCTCCACCGCCATGACCACGGCTGACGTCGCCGCTGCCGGCCCGGACAGGAAGCGCCTCAACCTGGCGCCGCTGCAGAGGTTCGGCCGCAGCCTCATGTTGCCGATCGCGGCCCTCCCGGTCGCCGCCCTCATGCTGCGCCTGGGCCAACCCGACCTGCTCGGGCGCGACGGCCTGGGGTGGGAGAAGGTCGCCGCCGTCGTCGGTGCCGGCGGCGGGGCCCTGTTCGCGAACCTGCCCCTGCTGTTCGCCGTCGGCGTGGCCATCGGCGTCGCGAAGAAGGCCGACGGGTCGACGGCGCTGGCGGCGGTCGTCGGTTACCTCGTCTTCAAGGGCGTCGGAGATGCCGTGTCCCCCTTCATCCTCCCGGCCCCCAAACCGGGTGAGGACCAGGAACTGGTCAACTACGGCGTGCTCGGCGGCATCCTGTGCGGGCTCATCGCCGCCGTGCTGTGGCAGCGCTACTACCGGATATCGCTGCCGCCCTACCTGGCCTTCTTCGGTGGTCGGCGGTTCGTGCCGATCGTCACCGGCTTCGCGACCCTCGTGCTCGCGGTGCTGCTCGCGATCATCTACCCGGCATTCGACGCCGTGCTGACCGGCCTCGGTGAGTGGGTCGCCGCGAACTCGATCATCGGCGGCTTCATCTACGGCACCGCCAACCGCCTCCTCATCCCGCTCGGCCTGCACCACATCCTCAACTCGGTGCCGTGGTTCGTGCTCGGCGAGTACACGCCCGCCGGTGGCGACACCGTGCAGGGCGACATCGCGCGCTTCCTCAAGGGCGACCCGACCGCCGGGGCGTTCATGAGCGGGTTCTTCCCCATCATGATGTTCGCCCTGCCCGCTGCCGCCCTCGCGATCTACCAGGAGGCCAAGCCCAAGGCGAAGAAGGCCGTCGGTGGGCTGATGGCGTCGGTGGCGCTCACGGCGTTCCTCACCGGGGTGACCGAACCCATCGAGTTCGCCTTCATGTTCGTCGCCTGGCCGCTGTACGTCGTGCACGCCGTGCTCACCGGCACGTCGATGGCGCTGGCGAACGCCCTTGAGGTGCGCAGCGGGTTCGGATTCAGCGCAGGGCTGTTCGACTTCCTGCTGAACTGGAACATCGCCACGAGACCGGCCCTGCTCGTCGTCATGGGGCTGGGGTACGCGGTGGTCTACTACGTGCTGTTCCGCTTCGTCATCCGCCGGTGGAACCTGCGCACACCCGGCCGTGAGGACGACGCCGACGACGCGGCGAGCTGACCGGCATCCGACCTCCTCCTCCGACCCTCACACCCGGCCCCCGACCCGACTTCGTGCGACTTGCGTGCGACCCCGGCGCGATTCAGCCCAGAAATCCGCACCGAAGTCGCACGAAGTCGGGGAAGAGGCGGGGGTCAGTGGTACTCGGCCGCGGCGAGCTCGGCGCGCTCGAGGTGCCGGTAACGAACCCCGATGATCGCGAAGGCGCACGCGCCCGCAGCGATCGGCACGGCATACGCCGCCTGTGCGCTCCAGGCCTCGATGGCCCAGCCCGCGATGGCCGACCCCAGGGAGATGCCGATGAGGATGCCGGTGATCGCGACCGCCATTCCCTCGGTCACCAACGCCTTGGGCACCAGGCGCTGGGCCAGCGACAGGCTGGTGATGAGCAGGGGGGCGGTGGCCGAGCCGGCGATGAACATGACCACCGCGAGGGGCCAGAGCCCGTCGACGAACAGGGCCGGCACCTCGAGCAGGAACATCCCGCCCGCGGCGAGCAGCAGGCGGTGGGTCATCGTCGAGCGGAAGACCCGGGCGCCGAAGACCAGACCGGCGATCGTCGACCCCAGCGCGAAGGCCCCGAGCACGATGCTCGAGAACGTCTTGGTGCCCGCCTCGTCGGCGAAGGCAACGGCGATGACCTCGTTGCCGCCGAAGATCATCCCGGTCATCACCAGGGCCATGGCGACGAGCAGCAGGCCGGGGCGGCGCACCGCGAGCCCACCGGGGCGGTCGGCGTGCGGCACGATCGGCGGCTCGGTGGCCCGCGCCGCAAGGAAGATGAGCATGCCCGCGGTGAAGAGGATCTCGGCCAGGATGAGGCCGGCCTCGGGGAACCACAGGGTCGACACGAGCACGGCCACCACCGGGCCCAGCACGAAGGACGCCTCGTCAGCCACCTGCTCGAAGGACATCGCCGTGTGCAGCTGGTCTGGGTCGTCGCGGAAGATGTGGGCCCAGCGCGCCCGCGACATCGGCCCCGGCTCGGGCAGCACGGCGCTCAGGCCGTAGAACACGAAAAGTGTCCACACGGGGGCGTTGGACCAGGAGAAGTAGGCCGTGAGGGCTCCGGCGCACGACGACAGGAGGATGAACGGCAGGGCCACGCGACGCTGGCCGTGCTTGTCGATGAGCCGCCCGATGACCGGCCCGGCGACCGAGAGGACGGCCACCCCCACGGCCGACACCGCGCCGGCCACCCCGAAGGAGCCCCGGCGTTCGCTGACCATGACGATGACGGCCACACCGAACATCGACCCCCCGGTGCGCGAGAGCGCGGTGCCGGCGATGAAGCGCAGGGCTCCGGGCACACGAAAGAGCGGGGCGTAGGCGGACAACACGGGAGGCACCTCGATCGAGCGGCTATCTGTTGAGAGGAGCCTGTCACACGGTGAGGGTCGTTCCAGCCACTGTTCGGTGGGGCGGGGATGTTCGTGGTGCCGGTGGGGTTTGGAGTGGCGGGTGAGTGATGGGTGATGGGTCAATGACGGATGCCGTGACGCGTCGGGGCGTGGCGCGGGGGCGGCATGGTCCGTCCCGCTGGTTGCGGCCGTCGCGGCAGCGCCACAGGCTGCGGCCACGGTGTGCCCGGGGGCGTCGTTCCTCGGCGTCATCTTCAGCGCGACGCAGGACCAGATCAGCGTGACGAACAGCGGGCCGGTGCCGTGGCCGGCCGGCACGACCATCACGTGGGTGATCCAGAACGTCCGGCAACCGGCGGGGTCGTCGGCGTTCGCCGTCGGGCCGGTCAGCGGGCTCACGGTGGGCACGGTCCCCGCGTCGATCGCCCGAAACGCCTCTGCAACGGTGACGTTCAGCCGCACGACCGCACTCGCCGTGGGGGCCAGCGTCTCGTGGCGGTTCTCCTTGGCCGAGTACCGCTACAACTCTCGGGTCACCGTGAGCTTCGTCGGCACCACGCTGGCGAACTGCCCGCCACTGACGGCCTGCATCTCCAACCGGTTCTCCGAGATCGGCTCGACCTGCCCGACCGGGGGTGCGGCGGCGCGGGTCGCAGCGGCCGACGCCAACGCCACACCGGACCCGATCGTGCCGCGGCCCTGAGCAGTCAGCCCGAACGCAGAACCTCGGATCGCACGCAGCAATTACCGGTAGAGAACTGAACTTCTGCGTCGGTCGGGGCACTGGCGCCCAGCACGCGGGCGCACGTCGCGCGTCAGCGGAAGGCCGACTCCCCCGTGAGGGCCTGGCCGATGACGAGCGTGTGCATCTCGACGGTGCCCTCGTAGGTCAGCACCGACTCGAGGTTGTTGGCGTGCCGGAGCACCGGGTACTCCCCGCTCACCCCGTTGGCGCCGAGGATCGTGCGGGCCGTGCGGCAGATCTCGATGGCCTTGGTGATGTTGTTGTACTTGCCGACCGAGACCTGCTCGGGGCGCAGGCCCACGGTGTCCTTGCGCCGCCCGAGGTGCAGGGCGAGCAGCTGACCGAGCTGCAGCTCGGTGGCCATGTTCGCGAGCTTGGCCTGGGTGAGCTGGAACCCGGCGATCGGCCGGCCGAACTGGATGCGCTCCATCGAGTAGCGCCGCGCGGCATCCAGCGACGAGCGGGCCGCGCCGAGCGCGCCCCAGACGATGCCGTAGCGCGCCTCGGACAGGCACGCGAGCGGGCCCTTGAGCCCCGTGACGTCGGGGAACACGGCATCCGCGGGGAGGCGTAGGTCCTCGAAGGTGAGCTCAGCGGTCACCGAGGCCCGCAGCGACATCTTGTGGGTGATCTTGTGCGCCGCGAATCCCGGTGTGTCGGTGGGCACCACGAAGCCGCGGATGCCGCCGTGCTCCTCGCCCGCGTTCGCCCAGACCACGGCGACGTCGGCGATCGAGCCGTTGGTGATCCACATCTTCGAGCCGTTCAGCACCCAGTCGTCTCCGTCCTTGCGCGCGCGGGTGCGCATCGAGGCGGGGTCGGAGCCGTGGTCGGGCTCGGTCAGGCCGAAGCAGCCGATCGCCTCACCGGCGGCCATACGCGGCAGCCACTGCTGCTTGTGCTCCTCGGTGCCGAAGCGCCAGATCGCGAACATCGCGAGGCTGCCCTGCACCGACACCAGGGACCGGATGCCGGAGTCGCTCGCCTCGAGCTCCAGGCAGGCCAGGCCGTAGTCGACGGCCGACATGCCGGCGCAGCCGTACCCCTCGAGGTGCATGCCGAGCAGCCCGACCTTGCCGAACTCCAGCGCGAGATCGCGGGCGGGCAGGTCACCGTCCTCGTACCACTGCATGACGTGCTGGTCGACGACGTCGGCGCACACCTGGCGGGTGGCTGCCCGGATCGCCTTCTCCTCGTCGCTCAGCTGGCTGTCGAGGTCGATGAGGTCGAGCGGGTCGGAGGGGCGCTTCGGCATCGACAATGAGGCACTCATACCGACATCCTCTCAGGGGCGGGCGGAGGCGGCGCCGAGCAGGGCGGCCAACCCGAGCGCACTGCGCGGGTCGTACGCGGCACGCCACAACCCGCCGTGCGCCGCGGCATACGCCTCGTCCTTCCACGGGTGCTCCTGGCGGGGCGAGCCGACGGTGAGGTCGTGCACGAGCAGAGCCGCCATGAGGGTGTTGGCCGTGCCCGGCTCGAAGACCTCGACCCCGAAGCGGTGCGACCCGGCATACGCGGCAGCCAGCGCCCGGTTCTTCACGACCGAGCGGGTGCGGGTGGGCGGGGCGATCTTGAACGAGACCGTGGCCCCCCGCGCCCGGGCCGACGTGGCCCGCCAGCGCTGGATCCGCTTGGCGAGCAGGTAGTTCGGGCCCTGCTGGAGCACCACGGAGTCGTTGATGCCGGGGGCCTCACCGGGTTGGTAGTTGCGGCGCAGCAGCCGCCCGCCCGACAGGGTGCGCAGCGGGCCGCGCAGCACCTTGGAGGTGCGGCGCTGCGCATAGGACTGCGCCGAGGCATCGACGGCCTCCCCCGGCACGGCGAACACGTCGGTCGGGGTCGCGAGGAACGACAGGGCGGTGTCCGGCCGGGCCAGGCGCACGATCCGGGTCATGGCGTCGACCGCGGTGCTCACCCGCACGTTCGTCGCCCCGTCGGCGTAGACGTAGTTGCCGACGACGAGCTGCCCGGGCAGCCCGCAGACCCAGCCGGTCGCGGTCGGCAGACCCCCGATGAGATCGACCCCGGCCCGTTCGGCCAGCGGGGACGTGCCCGGGGAGGCCGGCACGAGCAGCCGGCCGGCGCTGGATGCCGTGTCGTCGAGGACGCGGGTCCACAGGTCCGGGCGGGGCAGGTCGACCGCGGCGACGGTGGCACCCCAGCGCAGCAGCGAGCGCAGCGGCCCCATCTCGGCCGCCGCCCCGAGCACGACGACGGTGCGCCCCTCGAGCCGCAGCCAGTCGGGGTTGTCGAGCACCAACCCGACGGCCTCGCGCAGGCTCGGCTCGACGACCCCGTCGTCCACCCACGTGTCCAGCCGGCGGCGCAGGTCGTCCCCGGCGAGCCGGGTGCCCCGGTAGGGCACCGTCAGGGCGGTGTCGGGCTCACCACCGCCACCGTGGCTCTGCGTCACGAGGTTGTCGGCGGGGCTGCCGACGACCCCGCCCAGCGCGGCATCCAGGGCGCACTCCGTGCCGTCCGGGTCACGCCACCGCATCCGGTCGTGCACCGAGGCCAGGCCGGCATCCGCGATGGTCACGGCATCCTGCGGGCTGGTCAGGCCCGCCTCCACCAGGCGCCGGAAGTGGGTGAGGTAGCCGCTGCGCCAGTTCGTCTCGCGCTGGGCGGCGGCCGCTCCGACGGGGTCGACGGGGCGCAGCGCGTCGGCCACGATGCCGCGACCTGTCGCGCTGGTCGAGCGGCGGCCGTCGACCTCGGGGAAGACCACACCGGTGGGGTCGTTCATGTCACTCCTGACGACGTTCGGGCAACGCTGGCCACTCTGCCACGTGCGCGAGGACCAGGGCGGCGAGCGCCGCCGTCAGAGCCCGCGGCCGAGGGTCAGGCCGAGCAGGGCCAGCACCACGCCCACCACGAGCATGCCCACCGCGTTGGCAGCAGCCCGACCCCAGGCCTCCTGGTGCATGAGTCGAACGGTGTCGACCATCGTTGTGCTGAACGTCGTGAAGCCCCCGAGCACGCCGCCCCCGAGGACGAACAGCCACGTGCCGTCGACCAGCCCCGCCTCGAACGACCCGACGAGCAGGCCGAGCAGGAACGATCCGAGGGCGTTGACGAGGAAGATGCCTGACGGAAAGCCCGGTGTGGCACGCCGCATGACCAGCCCGTCGCCGAGGTAGCGCAGGCAGGCGCCGATGCCCCCGCCGAGGCAGCCGAGGAGGAACACGGGGACGCTCATGCCCGACCTCCCCGCGCCCGGTCGGCATGCTGGTCGGCATGCCGGTCGGCGAGCAGCCTCCCGACACGAAAGCCGATCCCCGCGGCGAGGACGCCGAGGACGACGCTCGCCACGGCATACGTCATCGCCAGACCCAGGCGGGAGCCGGCCAGCAGCACGGTGTCCGTCGCCAGGGCGCTGTAGGTGGTGAAACCGCCGAGGATGCCGGTGCCCACGAACAGCCGCACCTCACGTCGCCGGGGCGTCTCCGGTTCCACGGCGGCGAGGTGGGCGAGGAGGGCACCGAGCAGGACGGCGCCGACGATGTTGACGAGGAACACCGACCACGGGATGCCGCCCTCGGCAGGCAGGAGGAGGTGCAGCCCCTCCCGACCGGCGGTTCCGATGGCGCCGCCGAGCAGCACCAGGCCCAGCGGCCGAGCCTCGACCAGCCGATTCGCCTCCACGGGGCACACCCTAGTGAGGGCGCCCCCCGTGGTGGAGGCGACGGAGGCGACGGAGGCGGCGGGCGTTCAGCCCCAGACCAGGGCCCGCCCCGGGTCGGCGAGCAGGGCGGCGACGTCCGCGAGGTAGCGACTGCCGAGCTCGCCGTCGACGAGCCGGTGGTCGAAGCTCAGCGCCAGCGTGGTCACCCAGCGCGGCTCGATGCTCTCGCTGCCGTCGGCCGCGGTGACGACCCACGGCCGCCGCGAGATCGTGCCGAACGCGAGGATCGCCGACTCACCCGGGTTGAGGATCGGCGTCCCGGCGTCGATGCCGAACACCCCGACATTGGTGATCGTGATCGTCCCGCCGCTCATGTCGGCGGGCTGGGTGCGCCCCTCGCGGGCGGTGGCCGTGAGGGTTCCGATCGCGTCGGCGAGCTCACGCATCGTCATCGCGTCGGCATCCTTGATGTTCGGCACGAGGAGCCCGCGGGGGGTCGCCGCGGCGATGCCGAGGTTGACGTAGTGCTTGAGCACGATCTCCTGGGCGGCCTCGTCCCAGCTGGCGTTGATGCCGGGGTTGCGGCGCACCGCGACACACATCGCCTTCGCGAGCACGAGCAGCGGAGTGACCTTGACGTCGCGGAACTCGCGGTCGGCCTTGAGCCGCTCGACGAGGTCCATCGTCGCGCTGACGTCGACGGTGACCCACTCGGTGACGTGGGGCGCGGTGAAGGCCGACGCGACCATGGCCTGCGCCGTCATCTTGCGCACGCCCTTGACGGGGATCCGCTCCTCCCGGTCGCCGGATGCCGTGGGGCGGCCCGAGCGGGACGCGGCGGGTACGGCATCCGAGATCTCCTGTGCGGATGCCGCGGTACCCGTCGCGCGCGCGGCCGCCGCCTCGACGTCGGCGCGGGTGACGATGCCACCCTCGCCGGTCGGGGTGATGGCGGCGAGGTCGAGCCCGAGGTCCTTGGCGAGCTTGCGCACCGGCGGCTTGGCCAGGGTGCGGGTGCGCTCCCCGGACAGCGGCTGTACCTGTGGTGACCTATTGGTCGATGCGGGGACGGTCGGTGCTCCCCCGCCGGTGCGCGGGCGGCGCTTGGCCTCGGTCTGCTTGACCCCGTAGCCGACGAGCACCGCGGTGCGTCCCGTCGAGGTCGTGCCACCGATGAGGCCCTCGGCGATCTCCTCGCCCGAGCCACCAGCCGGGGCACCCGCGTCGGATGCCGGGGCACCAGCGGGCGGTGCGGCGGCAGCGGGAGCCGGCGCGGCGGCATCCGAGGAACCGCCCACCCCGTCGTCGACGGTGATGATGACCGAGCCGACCTCGACGGTGTCGCCCTCGGCGGCGTGCAGGGCCGCGACGGTGCCGGCGAAGGGCACCGGAAGCTCGACGAGCGACTTGGCCGTCTCGACCTCGACGACGATGTCGTTGACCTTGACCGTGTCGCCGACGGCCACGTGCCACGTGACGAGGTCGGCCTCGGTCAGACCCTCACCCGGGTCGGGGAGCTTGAACTCACGAAGAGCCATCTGCGAGAACCCCTTTTCAGTACGCGAGGGAGCGGTCGACGGCGTCGAGCACCCGGTCGAGGTCGGGGAGGAACTCCTCCTCGATGCGGCTGGGCGGGTAGGGCACGTTGTAGCCGCCGACGCGCAGCACCGGGGCCTCGAGGTGGTGGAAGGCCCGCTCGGTGATGAGCGCCGAGATCTCAGACCCCATGCCGAGGAACGTCGACGCCTCGTGGACGACGACGACCCGGCCGGTCTTGCGGGCCGAGGCGAGGATCGTGTCCTCGTCGAGCGGCGAGAGCGAGCGCAGGTCGATGACCTCGAGGTTGCGCCCCTCCTCCGCGGCGGCCTCGGCGGCCTGGAGGCACGTCTTGACCATGGGGCCGTAGGCCAGCAGCGTGACGTCGGTGCCCTCGCGCAGCACGCGCGCCGAGCCGAGCGACCCGGAGGGCCCGTCGCCGACCTCGCCCTTGTCCCAGTAGCGGCGCTTGGGTTCGTAGAACACGACGGGGTCGTCGGTCTCGATGGCCTGCTGGATCATCCAGTGGGCGTCGTGCGGGTTGGAGACGGCGACGACGCGTAGCCCCGCCGTGTGGGCGAAGTAGGCCTCGTTGGACTCGCTGTGGTGCTCGACCGCGCCGATGCCGCCGCCGAACGGGATGCGGATGACGAGCGGCATCTTCACGAAGCCGAGGGAGCGCGCGTGCAGCTTTGCGACCTGGCTGACGATGTGGTCGAACGCCGGGTACACGAACCCGTCGAACTGGATCTCGATGACGGGGCGGTAGCCGCGCAGGGCCATGCCGATGGCCGTTCCGAGGATGCCGGCCTCGGCCAGCGGGGTGTCGATGACCCGGTCCTCGCCGAAGTCCTTCTGCAGGCCCTCGGTGACGCGGAATACACCGCCGAGCTTGCCGATGTCCTCACCCATGAGGACGACCTTGGGGTCGCGCTCCATGGCGGCCCGCAGACCGCTCGTGATGCCCTTGGCGATGGTGGTGGGCTTGGTGGCTGCGGTGCTCATGCCTGCGCCTCCTCGAAGGACGCCTGGTAGGCGACGAACTCGGCCCGCTCGCGCTCCATCACGGGGTGCGGTGTGGCGTAGACGTGGTCGAACATGTCGGTTCCGGGGGGTTCGGGCATCGACAGGCACCGTTCTCGCACCGAGGTGCCGAGGGTGTCGGACTCGTCGTCGATGGCGTCGAAGAAGGCGGCGTCGGCGCGGCCGGTGGTGAGCAGCCACCGCTTGAAGCGCTCGATCGGGTCACGGTGCTTCCACACCTCGACCTCGGCGCTGACGCGGTACTTCGTCGGGTCGTCGGAGGTGGTGTGGGCGCCCATCCGGTAGGTGTAGGCCTCGATGAACGTCGGGCCCTGGCCGGTGCGCGCGGCATCCAGCGCCGCCTTGGTCACGGCATACACGGCGAGGACGTCGTTGCCGTCGACCCGGATGCCGGGGAAACCGAACCCGCGCGCCCGGTGCCAGAGCGGCGCCCGGGTCTGCTTCTCGTTCGGCTCGGAGATGGCCCACTGGTTGTTCTGGCAGAAGAAGACGACCGGGCTGTTGTTCACGCCGGCGAAGACGAGGGCCTCGGACACGTCGCCCTGGCTGGTGGCCCCGTCGCCGAAGTAGGCGATGACGGCGGCGTCGCGCTCGTCGTCGCCGGTGCCGACGGCGCCGTCACGCTGGATCCCCATGGCGTAGCCGGTGGCGTGCAGGGTCTGCGCGCCGATGATGATCGTGTAGAGGTGGAAGTTCTTCTCGTTGGGGTCCCACCCGCCGTGGTTCACCCCGCGGAACATGCCGAGCAGGTTCACCGGGTCGACGCCGCGGCACCACGCGACGCCGTGCTCGCGGTAGGTCGGGAAGGCGTAGTCCTGGGGGCGCAGCGCGCGGCCGGAGCCGACCTGGGCGGCCTCCTGCCCGAGCAGGCTCGCCCACAGGCCCAGCTCGCCCTGCCGCTGGAGCGCGGTGGCCTCGGCGTCGAAGCGCCGGATCAGCACGAGGTCGCGGTAGAACCCGCGCAGCTCCTCGTCGCTCAGGGCGTCGACGACGGCGTCGTGCTCGGGGTGCGAGACCCGTTCCCCTTCGGGATTGAGCAGCTGCACCATCTCGGGGCCGCCGTCCTGCACGAGGCGGACGGGGTTCTCGGGGGCGGTCGCGCGGCTGACGTGGTGGTCCACGCCGAACGCGGTCTCGAGGGGGGCGACGACGTTGTCGCTCACAGGGCACTCCTTGTCCGGGCGCCCGTGGTGACGGATGCCGCGTCGAGCCGACCGTTAAGCGTCGCCGGGTGTGCGTCGTCGCGGTCGACAGGGGTTGGGTGGCCGCGATGCTGGGTGTGGCTGCGGTCACTGCCGATGTCGGGACCACCGTACCGGGGGGACGTGGCCGCGGAGAACCACATGAGGTGTGGACGGCCCGCGGAGGGCAACCGCCCACGCAGCACACGGGAATTCTGAGAGGCGGGGGTCGAGGGGTGCCGGTGGGAATCGTTGCCCGCCGCAAGGAATCCCTTCACTGGGGCAATGACTCGTCGGCACACCCTCTGGGGTGCCGCAGCACCGCCACTGCCGCGCCGACTGAGCGCTGCGCGATCAGGCCCTCAAAGGCGGCGAGCGCTCAGGCGCGGCGGGCGGCGAGGAAGGCCCCGGCTACCTCGATGAGCCGATCGTTGGCCTCACCCTCGGCGATCGTGGCGCGGGCCCCGTCGGTGCCGTACGGGCGCACCGTCAGCCCGGCGTCCTGGCAGGCCGCGGCGAAGGCCGCCGTGTCGTCCCCGAGCCCGAACCACACGAAGTTCGCCTGCGAGTCCGAGAGCTCCCACCCCTGCTCGGCCAGCGCCGCCAGCACCCGTTGGCGTTCGGCCACCAGATCCTTGACCCGCACCTCGAGTTCGTCGGATGCCGTGAGCGACGCCACCGCGGCGACCTGCGCCAACGAGTTGACCCCGAACGGGATCGCGGCCTGCCGCAGCGCCAGGGCCACGGGCTCGTGGGCCACGGCGTACCCGACCCGGAGCCCGGCGAGGCCGTAGGCCTTGGAGAAGGTGCGCAGGACGACGACGTTGGGCCGCGAGCGGTGGACCGCGACGGCATCCGGGGCATCGGGCGCGGTGACGAACTCGAGGTACGCCTCGTCGATCACCACGACGACGTCCCGCGGCACCCGCTCGAGGAACAGCTCGAGCTCGGCGTCGGTGACCGTGGTGCCGGTCGGGTTGTTGGGCGTGCAGACGAGCACGAGGCGGGTGCGCTCGGTGATCGCGTCGGCCATCGCCTCGAGGTCGTGCCGGTCGCCGGGGCCCAGCGGCACCTGCACCGGCACGGCCCCGGCCAGGGTCACCAGGATGGGATACGCCTCGAAGGAGCGCCACGCGAAGACGACCTCGTCGCCGGCGTCGCAGGTCACCGCGATGAGCTGACCGAGCACACCGACCGAACCCGGGCCGAAGGCCAGCCGCTCGGGGGGCACGTCGAGGCGGGCCGCGAGCGTCGCGGTCAGCTCGGTGACACCCATGTCGGGGTAGCGGTTCATCTCGCCCGCGGCAGCCTGCACGGCGTCGAGCACCGAGGGCAGCGGCGGGAACGGGTTCTCGTTGCTGCTGATCTTGTAGGCGGTGACTCCCGGCGGGGCGGAGGCGGGCTTGCCCGGGGTGTAGGCCGGCAGCTTGGCCAGGGCGGATCGCAGGGTCACGACGTCCTCACTCATGACAGCCACTGTAGGCCGGGTCGCCCGGCGACCACCCGCCGCGGCGAGTTGACGCCGAAACCAGCCCACACGCAATCCAGCCTGTCAGACTGCGAGCGTGAAGAACTTCCTGATTCGTGTCGGTGTCAACGGTGTCGCCCTGTGGGTTGCCGCACTGGTCCTGCCGGGCATCAACCTCGCGGAAGGTGACCTCGGCTGGGGCTCCAAGCTCTGGACGATCTTCTTCGTGGCCGTGATCTTCGGCGTCGTCAACGCCATCATCAAGCCGATCGCCCAGTTGCTGTCGCTGCCGTTCATCGTGCTGACGCTCGGGTTGTTCATCTTCATCGTCAACGCGTTCATGCTGCAGCTGACCGAGTGGGTCAGCGGCTGGCTCGACCTGTCGTTCAGCATCGAGAACTTCTTCTGGGACGCGATCTTCGGCGCCATCATCATCACGCTCGTGTCGTGGGTGCTGAACGTCGTCCTTCCCGAAGACGACTGAACCCGGCGACCCCGATAGGTTGGGCGCCATGCGCGTCCTCGTCTCCGGCGGTGCCGGCTACATCGGGTCCCACACGGTCGTCCAGCTCGTCGCGGCGGGCCACGACGTCGTCGTCGTCGACTCCTTCGCCAACGCCAAACCCGCGGTGGTCGGCCGGCTCGAGGCCTTGACCGGCAAGCCGCTCGAGGTGCACTCGTTCGACCTCACCGACCACGACAAGACCGAGCACCTGTTCGCGAACGACCGGATCGACGCCGTCATCCACTTCGCGGGGTTCAAGGCGGTCGGTGAGAGCGTGGCCAAGCCGCTGGAGTACTACGAGAACAACCTCGGCAGCACGTTCTCGCTGGTGCGCGCCATGCGCCGGCACGGGGTGACCAAGCTGGTCTTCTCGTCCTCGGCCACGGTCTACGGCGCCGACGCCCCCGTGCCGATGCGTGAGGACCTGCCGACCTCGGCGACCAACCCGTACGGCTGGACCAAGGTCATGCAGGAGCAGATCCTGCGCGACGTCGCCTTCTCCGACCCGACGTGGCGGATCGCCCTGCTGCGCTACTTCAACCCGGTCGGGGCACACGCGTCGGGGACCATCGGCGAGGACCCGTCCGACATCCCGAACAACCTCATGCCCTACCTGGCCCAGGTGGCCGTAGGGCGCCGCGAGAAGCTGTCGGTCTTCGGCGGCGACTACCCGACACCCGACGGCACGGGGGTGCGCGACTACATCCACGTCGAGGACCTCGCCGCCGGGCACATCGCGGCGCTCACGAGGCTGGATGCCGTGGACGACGCCGTCTCGACGTGGAACCTCGGGACCGGCCACGGCACATCAGTGCTCGAGCTCGTCGCGGCCTTCTCGCGGGCGTGCGGTCACGACCTGCCCTACGAGATCGTCGACCGCCGCCCCGGTGACGTGGCTGCGTCGTACGCCGACGCCACCCGCGCCGAGGCCGAGCTCGGCTGGCGCGCGACCCGCACCGTGGACGACATGTGCGTCGACACCTGGCGCTGGCAGTCGCAGAACCCGCACGGCTACCCCGACGCCTGACCGGCACCAGCGCCCACGGGGCGTACCCAGATCGACCAATAGGTCACTGGGGGTACAGGTGTGCGCGGCTTCACATCGTCGAAGGCTGGACAGAGGTCCCGACCCTCTCCTACACGGAGTAGCTTTTGCCCTACTACGTCTTGTCGTTTGACTTGCAGGAGCCTTCATGGATGCCGTCGATGTCGCCAGGTGGCAGTTCGCCATCACGACCGTGTACCACTTCTTGTTCGTGCCGATCACGATCGGTATGTCGCTCATCGTGGCGATCTTCCACACGCAGTGGCTGCGCACGCGCAACCCCGAGTAC
>Ga0209480_10001179_pt1 | contig 19301 bp, 15 predicted proteins | sample JI61114C2DNA_FD_187501 | JGI IMG/M metagenome (GOLD analysis project Ga0209480, IMG submission 187501) | Wastewater effluent complex algal communities from Wisconsin, to seasonally profile nutrient transformation and Carbon sequestration -... | ecosystem: Engineered > WWTP > Effluent > Algae... | reverse complement strand
GCCGGAAGGGTGTAAAACCAGATGAATCATGGTATACCTGACCCGCACCGAACATTTTAATGCGGCCCACCGGCTGTACAATCCCCGCTGGACCCGGGAGGAGAACGAGGCTGTTTTCGGCCGTTGCGCCAATGAAAATTATCACGGGCACAATTTTGAGTTATCCATCACGATCAAGGGAGAACCCGATCCGGATACGGGGTTTATATATGATGCGAAATTGCTGGGCAAATTGGTGCAGGAAAAAGTGATTGAGCAACTGGATCACCGAAACCTGAATACGGATGTGCCGTTTATGCAGGGAAAAATGTGTTCTATTGAAAACCTGGTCATCGGAATATGGAATGAACTGGAACCCCATCTGCCGGCAGCTGCCCGGCTGCATTGCCTGAAACTGGTGGAAACAGCCCGGATTTATGTGGAGTATTACGGAAATCAGTAAGGGCTGAACAATATGGCCTGAGCTGTGTTATTTATCCTTATCAGTAACAGATGTCTTAACTTGTAGTATGAGTAAAAAGGTAGCGGTATTCCGGAAAGAAAGTTTTAATGCAGCCCACCGGCTCTTTAATCCCGCCTGGGATGATGCCGCCAATACAAGGGTATTCGGCAAATGCGCCCTTCCCAATTACCATGGACATAACTATGACCTGGTGGTGAAAGTGGTGGGCGAGCCGGATCCGGAAACTGGCTATGTGATGGATATGAAAATACTTAGTGAACTCATCCAGGCTGAAATCGTGGAACGGTTTGATCACCGCAACCTGAACCTGGATACCGTTGAATTCAAAAACCTGAATCCCACCGCGGAGAATATTGCGGTGGTGGTGTATGATATTTTACGGCCCCATATACCGGCGGAACTGGATATGCAGGTGCGTCTTTATGAAACAGCCCGGAATTTTGTGGATTATCCGGCTTAAATTTTTAAAAGAAACAGGATGGCTTATAAAAAAACAGAACAGTACGACGAGCAGGTGACCCATGGCCTTATCCGGTCGTATAAAGAAGCGATAGGATTACTGGGCGAGGATCCTGAAAGGGAAGGGTTATTAAAAACACCGGAACGGGTGGCCAAAGCCATGCAATACCTGACGCAAGGGTATCAGCTGGATGCGCACGCAATTCTGAATTCCGCCAAATTTCACGAAGATGTCAGTGAAATGATTGTGGTAAAAGATATCGAAGTATACAGCATGTGTGAACACCATATGCTTCCTTTTTTCGGGAAAGCCCATGTGGCTTATATTCCCAATGGCTGGATTACCGGGCTGAGTAAGATTGCCCGTGTGGTGGATGTATATGCCCGCCGGATGCAGGTACAGGAACGTCTGACTATACAGATTAAAGACGCGATTAAAGAAACCCTGAATCCGTTGGGTGTGGCCGTGGTGATCGAAGCACAGCATTTGTGCATGATGATGCGCGGGGTACAGAAACAGAATTCCGTTACCACCACATCAGCATTTGACGGCGAGTTTCATAAAAATTCCACCAGGAGTGAATTTATGAAGCTGATTACCGCCCGTTTAAGCTGATACTGAACAATATCTGAACAAATGCCACAAAGTTTTTTTTAATTAAATCCTTTGTGGCATTTTTGTCCGCTCAACCACCATATACCATGAAACACGCATTTGTATTTCCCGGACAAGGTTCACAATTTCCGGGAATGGGAAAAGATCATTACGAGAACAGTGCTTTCGCTAAAAAATTATTCGAACAAGCCAACGAATTACTGGGTTTCCGGATTTCAGATATCATGTTCAACGGGACAGAGGAAGACCTGAAGCAAACACGGGTAACACAGCCCGCTATTTTTCTTCATTCAGTCATGGCATTTAAAAGTATAGAAAGTGCGAAACCGGATATGGTGGCGGGTCACTCATTAGGTGAATTCACTGCACTGGTAGCCAACGGCACACTGAGTTTTGATGATGCCCTTCAACTGGTGGCCGTACGGGCTGAAGCCATGCAGAAAGCCTGTGAGATCAATCCTTCCACCATGGCCGCTGTTCTTAACCTGGCCGATGATAAAGTAGAGGCAATATGTGCGGAACTGCAACAGGAAACAGGTGAAGTAGTGGTGCCGGCTAACTATAACTGTCCCGGACAGCTGGTGATCAGCGGTTCCCGGAACGGCATTGAACTGGCCTGCGAAAGGATGAAAGCAGCCGGTGCCAAAAGAGCATTGGTATTACCGGTTGGCGGCGCGTTTCACTCGCCGCTGATGTTACCGGCTAAAGAAGAGCTGCAGGCAAAAATCATGTCCACAAAATTCCATACGCCCACCTGCGCCATTTATCAGAATGTAGCCGCCAGAGCTGTGATGGATAATGAGGAAATTAAACAAAACCTGATTGACCAGTTAACCGGTGCGGTGAAATGGACACAAAGTGTACAAGCCATGATCAAAGATGGCGCCACCTGGTTTACGGAAGCCGGACCCGGCAAAGTGTTGCAGGGGCTTGTACTCAAAATCAATAAGGAAATGCAGGTGGACGGCGTAAGCTGATCTGCTGTTGCGATAAAATGATAAAGCACCGGATCGCCGGTGCTTTATTTATGTACAGAGGTTTTGCCATGCTATTAAACATAGATGGCCCCGTTCAGCCACTCCCCGTCGAAATCAGCTTTATATTTTTTGTAAAAATTGATGGCAGGTTCATTCCATTCGAGTACCTGCCAGGTCATTCGTTTAAATCCTTTTTCCCGGGCTTCTTCAATCAGCCGGTCGAACAATAATTTGCCGAGTCCTTTGCCACGGGCTGCTTCGGTTACCAGAATATCTTCCAGGTACATGGCCTGCCCCTTCCACGTGGAATAGCGGATATAATACAAGGCAAAGCCATTAATGAGGCCGTCTTCCTCAGCTACAAAGGCCCACCATACGGGGTTGGCGCCAAATCCGCTTTCGGTAAAATGGTCCATACTTACAGTTACCTCATCCGGCGCTTTTTCATATAAAGCCAGTTCTTTTACCAGTTCCAGTAACCGGGGGCAGTCTTCCTGCTTTGCTCTTCTGATCGTGATTGACATGAATTTATTTTCTTTTAATGATCATACCCGGATATTGACCGGTTGTTTTTTTATCCGCATATACCAGCCGGCCATTTACCCAAACGTTCAGAATGCCATCCGATAAAGCATGTGGATCATCCACCGTTGCCCGGTCCTGTACCGTTTCCGGATTGAGCAGTACCAGGTCTGCATAATACCCCGTACGTATAAATCCACGGTTTTGTATTGACAAATTCGTGGCGGCCAGTCCGGTCATTTTATAAATGGCGGTTGCCAGCGGGAAAGCTTTTTCTTTCCGTACATATTTTGCCAATACCCGTGTAAAAGCTCCGTACCCGCGGGGGTGCCGGCCGGTGGAAGACCCGTCAGAACAAATATTGGTGAATGGCCATTGCATCAGCCGGGTAATATCCTGTTCGGCCATGGAACGGGCCATGATACTTTCCCGGCATTCGCCGTTGTGTTCCTTTTCCCATTTGTCGATGCGTGCGATCAGCTCAAGCAGCATCCGGGCCGGGGTTTTCTTTTCAATAGCGGCTATTGCTGCCAGTGATTTTCCCTGGTACGCACTGTCCACTTCGTACGCCGCAAGGATGATATCTTCCGGCAGGGTCATTTCCTTCAGAATCATCTCCGCCTCTTTTTCATCGGTGAAGTTACGGTCGGGGAATAATACCCGTATGGTGGAATGCCAGAAATCATACGGATAAATATCACTGGTGATTTCCACTCCCTCTTTGCGGGCCTGTTCAAAAAGTCCAATCAGCGAATCGGCCTTGCCCCAGAGATTGTGCATCGCGAGTTTAACATGACTGACCTGTACCGGTACACCGGTTTCTTTTCCGATCCGGATAATTTCTTCAATGGCTTTCCAGAAATACCGGTCTTCACTGCGGATATGACTGATATAACGGCCGGCAAATGGAACAATAACCCGGGTGAGTTCACGTACTTCTTCCTGCGCGGAATAGATACCCGGATCATACTCCAGACCGGTGGATAAGCCGATGGCTCCGGCTTCCATGTCTTGCCGGAGCAGCGCTTTCATTTTTTCCAGTTCGGCCGGTGTGGCCACGCGTTTAAAATCTTTTCCCAGAATGGAATCTCGGATGGTATTGTGTCCGCTGTATGATCCGATATTGACCGCCACACTGCTGTCGGCCAGTTGCTGGTAAAAACGGCTTAACGGAAAATTGCTGCCGCCATCCTGACCGATAATGATACTGGTGATACCCTGGCTCAGTACGGCCGGGAAATCCCGGTGGGCAAAGGGATTGCCGGCATGATGGCTATGGGTATCTATAAAGCCAGGCGCCACCACCTGTCCACCGGCATCCACTTCATTGATAGCTTCTGCTCCGGAGAGATCACCGATAAAAGCAATCGTATCATTCCGGATTCCGATATCAACGCGGAGTGCTTCTCCGCCACTGCCATCGTAAACCAGTCCATGCCGGATAATCGTATCATATTTCTCTTTCTTTGCCGTGCAGGATACCAGGAGGAGGCAAATGGTCAGTGCTGCAAGTATAGTCCGGCTGTTCATTTCTTTTTTGCTTTAAATGTACCGTTGGGCTGAATAAAACTGGCCACGCTGATTTCTCCTTTTTCATTCTCTTCAAATAACAGGCTGTAGCCCTGAAGTATTTTCAGATCAAATTTATGTTTGCCAACCGGAACCAGTTCATACTCCGGTTGTCCTTCAATAAAGGCATATAGTGTCTTTTCACCTTTCAGATAAAATTTGACATCATGTCCGGGTGCAAATTCAAATACGCCAATATAGCGGCTCAGTTCTTCTTTGCTGACTTCTTTGGGTTTTGCTTTTTTCACAAATTCAATATCCTTCAGCCCGGGTTGTAAGGGTATCTGCACGCTACTGATTTCACCGGCCGGGCTGACCTGGAAATTAATTTTCAGGTTTTCTTTTTCCGTTGTATCGATACCCGTTTTTTCTATAGGCAACGCTTCGAATACATCGTAATGGTAATGACGGAGCCAGGCATTGCCATTACCGGTAAGCATGATCAGTGAATCCTGGCGGAGCGCGATTTCAAAACGGCCATACCCTTCGTGCTGAAAGAAACCGGTATACGCCGGTTTGTCATGAGAGGGACGGGTTCCTGTTTTTCGGTTACTGATCGCCGTTGACCCAGCTTCTTTCGCGGCCTTGTCGGCTTTTGTTTTGGCTGCATTGGCCCGGCCATTCCAGTCAATTGTTTTCAGCTGGAGGAGCCGGTCGGCAATGGTATTCCGGACCAGGCCGGGAACCGACGAGGCATTCTGATTGGCCAGTACAATGATGCCGATACTGTCTGTGGGAAAGAAACTGGTGCTGGCCGAAAATCCGTCAATATTACCGCCATGTTCCACCCGGTAATGACCCCGGTAGGAACTGATCATCCAGCCAAATCCATAATTGGACAGATGCGCATCCGGGATTTCGGGATCTGGTAAACCGGAAGTGATAACCATTTGCGAACTCATGGCTTCCTTTGTATAAGCGGCGGGAAGAATTTCCTTGCCGTTAAATTTACCACCATTGAGCCAGGCAATCACCCAGTTACTCATTTCCGTTACATTGCTGTTGATACTGCCGGCCGGCCCCATAGCATTGATGTTGTAATACTCCGTGCGAAAGATGAGGCTGTCTTTATATAACGTATATCCGAAGGAGGCATCATCTGCTTTTTCCAGATCCTTTATGGTGAAATTGGATGATTTCATGTCCAGCGGGGTGAATATTTTTTCTTTCACGGTTTTCTCCCAGGATTTTCCATACATTTTTTCGGCAATCATTCCCTGGATCAGGAACATGAAATTATTGTATTGCCAGGTCTGGCGCAGAGGAGCGGTGGGTTCCTGGTAACGGATCCGTTGCAGCAGGCTGTCGCGGGAATTGCTGTTAAACAGGTACCAGGAAAAATCATGCCTGGGCAAACCGGTCCGGTGACACATCAGGTCTCTGACGGTAACGCCGTTATTCAGTTCGTCGTTAAAAAACCGGAGGGACGGGAGGTATTCCCTGGCCGCGTGGTCATATTCCAACCGGCTTTCCTTATTCAGTAAACCCATCAGTGAGGAGGTGAATGCTTTGGTGCAGGAGCCGATGGCAAACAGGGTTTGTGGGGTTACGGGCAGTTGTTTTTCATAATCCCGGTAGCCAAATCCTTTTGCATAAATCACTTTATCTTTTTTCACAACGGCTACTGCGAAGCCGGCTGCTTTCCGGTCTTTCAGTATACGCTGCAGCACCGTATCGATTCCGGCCAACGGATCAGCCGGTGGGTTTTTTTTCTTTTGTGCCTGGGCAAACTGTATGTTCAGCAAAGCGAGCAGGAAAATCAGTTTATACATATCATTTGTTTTAGAGGTCAGTTAAAGGGGCAAGGGCCTGTGCCAGGTCATTGATGATATCGGGCAGGTTCTCAATTCCCACATTCATGCGGATCAGTCCGTCGGTGATGCCGTACTTTATTTTTTCTTCTTTTGGTACGCTGTAATGGGTCATGGATGCCGGGTGTGATAAAAGCGTATCAACCGTACCGAGTGAGACGGTGCGGGTACATACCTGTAACCGGTTCATAAAGCCGATACCTGCCTGCAGTCCGCCTTTTAATTCAAAACTCAGCATGGCACCCGGATGTCGCATTTGTTTCATCGCCGTTTGGTGATCGGGATGCGAGGCTAAACCGGTATAATTCACTTTTGCCACTGATGGATGTGCTTCCAGCCAGGCCGCCACTTCCATGGCGTTATGGCAATGTCTTTCCATCCGGATCTCCAGTGTCTTCATGCCCTGAATCAGCATAAACGCATCAAAGGGATTGGCATTTCCGCCCAGTAAACGATGGAGTTTGGTCACGGGGCCCTTCATTTTTTCCAGATCCGTACCCAGCAGAATGCCGCCGATGGCAGTGCCATGTCCATTGAGAAACTTGGTAGTGGAATGAACAATGAAATCAATGCCATAACGAAACGGTTGTTGCAGGTAGGGTGTGGCAAAAGTGTTATCGCAGGCCGTGATCAGGTTATATTTTCTGGCCAACCCGCTGAGTGCTTCGAGGTCCACGCATTGAATGGTGGGATTGGCCGGTGTTTCCAGGTACATCAGTCTGATGGCCGGATCAGCTTTAATGGCCGCTTCCGCTTGGTCAAGGTCGCGCAGGTCCGCTATCACGGGTGTGATCTGCAGACCGGGCAAAACTTTACTGATTATTTCATTGGTACCTCCATAGAGGGAATAATGACTCAGGATTTTATCGCCCGGTTTAAGGGTCGCCAGCAGGAGTGTGGAGATAGCCGCCATGCCTGAGGCGTGCAAAATGCCTTTGGCTTCCATGCCCAGCTGAAAAGTTTCCAGTGCCGCGATCTTATCTTCTGCTTCCGCCATGGTAGGATTCCCCCAGCGGCTGTAGATAAAGCCTTCTTCCTTTCCGTCAAAACGGCGCATGCCTTGTTCAGCGGAATCGAATACATAGGTACTGCTGGCGTAGATCGGCACCTGGTGCGCATAATTGGGGTCTTTTTTATGACCTGCGTGAACGGCTGCAGTGCCCCAGCCAGTCAGTCTGGCGTCAGGGGAAAAATATTTCATCATATTAATTTTTTGTGTCCGAATTTTATCGGGAACCGCAAGGAGTAAAACGGGTTGAATGCCTTACCAAATGTAATTGATTTCGCTGTTTAATGTTCTGTAATGATGAAAGATCTGTTGAAGCAAATGGCTGTTTATAATTACTGGGCCAACCAGCGGATCGCCGGTGTTATTTCCGGATTACCGGAAGAAAAGACCCTGGCAGAAACCTCCTCCAGTTTTCCAACCCTGCAGCGGAATGTGCTTCATATCTGGGATGCAGAATCCGGCTGGTGGCAGCGGCTCCGCTTGCATGAACATATTCTCCTGCCCTCCCGTTCCTTTTCCGGAACTACTTCGGATGCGATACAGGGATTGCTGGACCAGTCGAGACAATGGGAAGAATGGGTTAAAAACGCTTCGGTGATTTCCCTGGATCATGTGATCCAGTTTTATACGAGTAAGCGGGAGCCGGTGAAACTGAAGACCAGCCAGTTGCTCCTCCATGTCTTTAATCACAGCACCTACCACCGCGGGCAGATCATCGGCATACTGCATCAGCTGGGGCAATCAAAACTGCCTTCCACGGATTTTTTTGAGTGGACAAAACTTAAAAAATAGGAATCAGTATTTGCGGAGCTCCGGATCCCGGTGTCCCCAGAAATTTATTACCAGCGAAATGCCGAACGCTATTCCCGAAATCTTGAGGATTACCTGCCAGGGAGCTTCCCTGAATTCATCAATCAGACGATGGCGGTCAAGCAGCAGAAAAATCAGGGGAACGATTACGATATACAGCAGGAATGATAAGAAGACCCTGCTCCAGAATTTTTTGTTGGTACGGCGACGTGATGACATGTTAGTATACTACACTTAGAAAAGAAAATCCTTAACGGTGTAAAGTTAAGGATTTTTCTTAGCAAACATTTAGTGTATTAACGTAGTAATAATCATACAACGGGATCATAACCCCATTTCAACCAGGTAGCACCCCAGGTGAAGCCGCCGCCAAAAGCGGACAGTACGATATTGTCGCCTTTTTTCAATTTGTTTTCCCATTCCCATAGACAAAGGGGAATGGTACCGGCGGTTGTGTTTCCGTACCGTTCAATATTGATCATCACTTTTTCTTTGGGCAAACCCATCCGGTTGGCCGTGGCATCAATGATACGCAGGTTGGCCTGGTGCGGGACCAGCCAGGCAATATCTTCCCCGGTGAGGTTATTTCTTTCCAGCAATTCCGCACTTACATCCGCCATGCCTTTTACCGCGAACTTGAAAACGGCTTGTCCTTCCTGGTAGGCAAAATGTTCTTTGGCCATTACCGTTTCCATACTGGCGGGACGTAATGAACCACCGGCTTTCATGTGCAGGAAAGGGGCGCCACTACCATCCGTTCTTAAAATACTGTCCAGAATTCCGTGGCCATCTTCGCTGGGTTCCAGTAATACGGCACCGGCTCCATCGCCAAAGATGATACAGGTGGCCCGGTCACTGTAATCAATGATGGCACTCATCTTATCTGCCCCGCAGACCACTACTTTTTTATACCGGCCACTTTCGATCAGGGCGGCACCCTGTGTCAGTGAAAAAAGGAAACCGGAACAAGCCGCTGCCACATCAAACCCCCAGGCATTTTTGGCGCCAAGTTTATCGCAGGCAATATTGGCGGTGGAAGGGAATACCATATCGGGGGTAACGGTACCTACAATCAGACAGTCTATTTCTTCAGGGCTGATGCCTCTTTTTTTACATAATTCCTGTACCGCCGGCACCACCATGTCAGACGTGGCTTTGCCTTCCCCTTTCAGTATTCTTCTTTCTGAAATACCGGTACGGGTCCGGATCCATTCGTCATTGGTATCCACCATTTTCTCCAGATCGAAATTGGTCAGCTTATCATCCGGAACATAGCCACCTACGGCAGTGATGGCGGCGGTAATTTTATTGCTCATTCGTTGACAGATTAATAAAGTTTGCAAATTTAAGGAAAATGGGAGAAGATACTAGTCGGTAGTTCGTAGCCGGTAGTTCGTAGTCAACAGCCCATTCTAAGCACACATGTTGGTATTTAAGTAATTCGTGTTCAACAAGAACATGTACAAAGCAATCTCCAAACATCCTAAGAAGGGTTGATTCTTATTTGTTATTTGGTTCTTGGTCCTTCTTTGGCATCTTGGCATCTTCGGTTCTTGGTTCTTTGCATCTTTCACTATTTTCGCGTCCATGATAGCATTTCTTAAAGGTGAGTTTGTGTTAAAAACCCCGGCCATGGTACAGGTGGATGTAAACGGGGTAGGGTATGAGGTTCAGATCAGCCTGAATACGTATTCTAAAATTCAGTCCCTGGACAAAGGGATCCTGCATACCAGTCTGCTGATCCGGGAAGATGCTCACCTGCTTTATGGTTTTTTTGATCTGGCCGAAAAGGAGATTTTTCTTCAACTGATCGGCGTTTCCGGTATCGGGGCTTCCACGGCCCGGGTTATGCTTTCGTATATGAAACCGGAAGAACTGGCCAAAGCCATTATTCAGGGCGATACCCGTACCCTGGAAGGGATAAAAGGGATCGGGAAAAAGACCGCTGAGCGGATGGTATTGGAACTCAGGGATAAACTGGCCAAACACCCGTTAGATTTAAATATTTCTCCGCTGAAAAACAATACTTTGCAACAGGATGCGTTAAATGCTTTAACTGCGCTTGGTATCAACCGGCAGGCCGCTGGCCAGGCCATTGAAAAGACCCTGGCAGCCAACCCGGAACTATCAGTGGAAGAACTGATAAAAACGGCACTTCGTACCCTCTGAGACACTATTTCTGGAAACTAATTGACGAGAAAAAATTGAACCTTAGAGCTGCTCATATTTGTTGTACACTGGGTATCCTTATCCTGTTGACTGTTGCTGAACTTCCGGCCCATGCCGGGGAATTCATACCTGCCGGGGCACGTTTCCCTTTCTCTGTTGCGGATACCGGCACCAACCCCCTTAAAGACCGTTACGGCGATCCGTATTCCAATCCCAACCGGAACAGTTTTGATTTCCGGGATACCGCTTTTATCAAGCGCACAATTGAATACGATCCTAAGACAAAGCAATACTATATCGTAGAAAAAATCGGGAATCGCTATTACCGCACCCCCACGGCCTTCAGTCAGGAGGAATTTCTGCGTTTACAGGGCCGGCGGGATGAACAGGATTATTTTCAGAAGAGGGCCGCCCTTTTATTCAATATGAACCGCCGGCTTGGACGACCCAAGTTTAAAGTATCCAACGACTGGTTTAACCGCATCATGGGTGTAGGCCCGGATGGGAAAGTGAAAATAGATATCAAACCATCGGGTTATGTGGACTTCCTGGCAGGTTACCAGGGACAGAATATCAAAAACCCGACTTTACCTGAGCGGGCGCGGAGAAACGGGGGATTTGATTTTAACATGAACTCCCAGTTACAGATGGATGCACAGATCGGGGAGAAACTGAAACTGCCGATCAATTACAATACGCTGGCCAATTTCAATTTTGAAAACCAGCTCAAACTGGATTTTAAAGGGAAGGACGATGATATCGTTAAAATGTTCCAGGCCGGTAATACCAACTTTGCTTCCAAGGGTACCCTTATTCCGGGTGCCCAATCGCTTTTTGGTGTAAAGACCCAGTTACAGTTTGGAAAATTATTCGTGACTACGGTATTGGCCAATCAGCAATCACAACGGCAGACCATGGGATTGCAGGGCGGATCATCCGCTCAACGCTTCTCCGTAAAGGCGGATGAATATGATGAGAACCGTCACTTCCTGCTGGGTCAATATTTCCGCAATAATTACAATACGGCCATGAAGCAATTGCCGATTGTGAATTCAAAAGTGCAGGTACTGCGTGTGGAAGTATGGGTGACCAACCGGAATGGCAGTACTACCGACACACGTGATGTGGTGGCTTTTATGGATCTGGGGGAACGCAACCCGTATCGTACCGGTCTGATCAATGGAGTGGGCGATAACCTGCCCCGCAACGATGCCAATAACCTGTACAGCGATCTTCGCAATAATCCAGGCTTCCGTAACTCTTCCCTGGTACAGAATGCGCTGACCACCTATGGTCTGTTACCCGTGCAGGATTTTGAAAAAACATTTGCCCGTAAGCTGCAGCCGACCGATTATTATTTCAATCCGCAGATCGGATTCGTATCCCTGAATCAACCCTTGCAACCGGATGAAGTATTGGGTATCGCTTACCAGTATACATACAATGGCCGAGTGTTCCAGGTAGGTGAGTTTTCCCAGGATGTACCACCGGACACTACCGGAAATACCCAGCGTATCCTTTTCCTGAAATTATTAAAAGCTACTTCACAGCGGACCAATCTGCCGATCTGGGACCTGATGATGAAAAACGTGTATTCTGTAGGGTTCGGCCAGCTGGAAAGAACCGATTTTTCACTGGATATGTTGTATGAAGAACCGAGCTTTGGTGAGAAAAGATACCTGCCCCCCACGCCCGTGGTGGATCCCTATAAAGGCGCGCCGATTCTTTCGCTGGTCAATCTCGACCGGTTGAATAATCAGAATGACCCTCAGCCGGATGGTATTTTCGATTTTATTGAAGGCTATACGGTGATCTCCACCCAAAGCCGGATCATCTTCCCGGTACTGGAACCTTTTGGCCATGACCTGGATTATATTTATTCGAACCAGACTGACCGGGATAAATATTTATACTATCCGCTGTACGATACCATCAAAGCCATTGCGCAGACCTATGCCAACCTGAACCGGTTTAAGATCACCGGTAAATCCAAAACGTCCGGCTATGGTGCAGCCGGTGGAGGCGGCAGTGAATACCAGCTGGGGTATAATATCCCACGTGGTTCAGTAACAGTAACGGCGGGCGGACAGGTGCTGACGGAAAATGTGGATTATGAAATCAACTATGATCTCGGAACCCTGCGTGTGGTGAACCAGGCCATTGTGCAATCGGGCGTGCCGGTTAATATTAATTATGAGAATAATCAGGCCTTTGGTTTTCAGCAAAAGAATTTCCTCGGCCTGCGGCTCGATTATCTGGCCAATAAAAAATTATCACTGGGTGCCACGATTGTACGCCTGGGAGAACGTCCCTTCTTCCTGAAACAGTCTTATGGAGAAGATCCGATCCGGAACAGCATGTACGGGTTTGATGTGGATTACCGCAATGATCTTCCCCGCCTGACCAAGTTGCTGGATAAACTTCCGTTTTATTCCACCAAAGCCATGTCTTCCGTTACGGCGTATGCGGAAGCAGCCTACCTGGATCCGGGGCATGCGAAACAAATCAATGCCAGCAGTTCAGAAAAAGGCGGGCAGGTATATATTGATGATTTTGAAGGAACCCGTGCCGGTATTGATCTGCGTTTCCCGATTACGAGCTGGACCCTTTCTTCCATTCCGCAGAACAATGGAATGTTTACTGAATCGGGTCTGAACAATGATCTGCGTAGTGGCTTTAATCGTGGTAAACTGGCCTGGTACAATATTGAGCCCGTATTGCAGGAAAGAAGAAATTCCAATAACCCGCTGGCATCAAACCTGGAAGAGTTGTCACGCCCGGAAACAAGACAGGTACTGCAGAAAGAAATTTTCCCGCTGAAGAATACCGGTTATGGGGAAGGGTTACTGACCACATTTGATCTGGCTTTCTATCCCAAGGACAAGGGACCGTATAATTTTGAAACCAATACCCTCCGTGTAGGACCCGACGGCCGGTTAACCAATCCCCGGCAGGCATGGGGAGGACTGATGCGGAATATTGATCAGACCGATTTTGAAACCGGAAATATTGAGTATATCGAATTCTGGCTGCAGGATCCGTTTATCCGGAATAATTCAAATCCCAATGGCGGACAATTGTTTTTCAACCTGGGTAATATATCCGAGGATGTTTTAAAAGACGGGAAGCGTTTATATGAAAACGGGTTGCCGACACCCACTAATAATGCCCGGGTAGATGAATCATCCGTATGGGGTAAAGTGCCGGCCATTCCCTTGCAGGTTACGAATGCCTTCAGTAATACCGCCACCGACCGCGCTATACAGGATGTTGGTTTCGACGGATTGGAGGATACCGCGGAAGTACGCAAGTTCAATCCGTATATTACGACCCTGGGCGCACAATTTGGCACTACCTCACCGGCTTACCTGAATGCACAGGCGGATCCATCCGGGGACAATTTCAAAGCCTACCGGGATGCGGCTTTTGACCGGCAGCCGGTTGCGGGTATACTTCAACGTTATAAGAATATTAATAACCCGCACGGGAACTCACCGGTGTCTGATAATAATACGCAGTTTGTAAATGCCTTTACCCAATACCCGGATGCGGAAGAACTGAACCGCGACAATACCATGAATGAAGTGGAAGAGTATTTCCAGTACAAAGTGGATATTAAACCCGGTATGTTACAAGGGTCAAATTTTATTACCGATGTACGCGAAGCCGATGTAAAACTGGCCAACGGAGAAACCCGCCGGGAAAAATGGTACCTGTTCCGGATTCCGGTCAGCCAGTACCAGCAGAAAGTGGGTAATATCCCCGACTTCAAATCCATCCGTTTTATCCGGATGTTTGTTACCGGTTTTGACGATTCCGTGGTGATGCGTTTTGGTAAACTGGAACTCATCCGTAACCAATGGCGGAAGTTTAAAAATAAAATTGATACCACTGGCAATTATACCGCCCTTCCTTCGCCCGATAATACTACGGTGAATGTGTTGGCGGTAAATATCGAAGAGAATGACCAGCGTGATCCGGTGGTATACCGCATACCTCCGGGTATCGAACGCCAGCAGCAGCTGAGTAATAATAATGTGGCATTGTTTGTAAATGAACAGGCCATCAGTATGCAGGTTTGCGGACTGCCCAAAGATGAAGCCCGGGGTGTGTTCAAGACCATGAACCTGGACATGCGCCAGTACCGGAAACTGTCCATGTTTATCCATGCCGAATCAGTGAAGAATGCTTTCCCGGTACAGGATGGTGAAATGAAGGCCGTGATCCGGATCGGTAATGATTTCTCCGGCAACTACTATGAAGTCAAGATTCCGTTGAAGATTACCCAGTTTGGGGAAACGGACAGTGCTAAAATATGGCCGCAGGAAAACTATCTTGATTTTGCATTGGATGCCCTTACAGAACTGAAGACAAAACGGAACCAGCAGAATATATCACCCGCCTCATATTATAAAGAAGAACTGGCCAATGGCCGTTCCTATGCCATCCTGGGTAATCCCAACCTGGGTGAGGTACGGGGAATACTGATGGGCGTGGAGAGTGTGGCGCAGGAAAACCTGTGTACAGAAGTCTGGTTCAATGAACTTCGTTTGCAGCAACTGGATGAGTCCGGCGGGGCCGCGGCCCTGGCCCGTGCCGATTTCAGGCTGGCTGATTTGGGTACCATTTCATTGTCCGGTACGGCCAGAACCCGTGGCTTTGGTACATTGGAACAACGCGTGAATGAACGGAGCCGTGAAGATGTGTATACCATTGATGCCTCGGCTACTATTGAAGCCGGTAAATTGTTCCCGAAAAAATTCGGTCTGCAGATTCCGGTATATACCAGTATCAGCCGCCGGACCAGCACACCTGAATATGATCCCTATGCACAGGATCTTAAACTGAAAAATCTGCTGGACAACGCCGATGCGTCCAAACGGGATTCCATCAAGAATGATGCACAGGATGTGACAACCACCAAGTCTATAACGCTGACCAATGTACGAAAACTGAAAACGGATGGTAAACGTCCTAAAATCTGGAGTGTTTCCAATTTTGATTTTAACTATTCCTATATTCAGACGATCAGTCATAATCCCCTGATTGAAAATGACGAAATGCGCCGCACCCGGGGCGCTATTGGTTACGCGTATTCACCACAGGTGAAAACCGTTGAGCCGTTCCGTAAACTGATTAAATCAAAGTCACCCTGGTTCGCGCTGATTAAGGATTTTAATTTTAATTACGCACCGTCTTCCATTTCCTTCAGGGCCGATGTGTTCCGTCAATTTGGCGCCACCCGTCCGCGAAACGTAGGCGGTGGGCCGTACCAGATTCCGGAAACCTATAATAAGTACTTCACGTTTGACCGGTACTATATCCTGCAATGGAATCTGACCCGTTCTCTGTCACTCGATTTTTCCGCCACCAACAATGCCCGGGTGGATGAACCGTCTGGCCGTATCGATACCAAGCTGAAAAAGGATTCTATCAAGAATAACCTGTTTAAAGGCGGACGGAATACCAACTATGGCCAGGAAGTAACCCTGAACTATAATGTGCCAACCAATAAAATACCCTTACTTGACTGGACCAGCATCCGGGCCAGTTATAATGCAAAGTATAACTGGATGGCGGCTTCCCTGCTGGCCAGAAACCTGGGGAATACCTTATCAAATACTCAGACCCGGAATATAAACGGGGAACTGAAATTTGAAGAGTTGTATAATAAATGGCGCTTCCTGCGTGCGGTGGGTGCCAATGCACCGGATAATGGCGGCCAGGGCAATCCGATACCCGGCAGGGGAGGAAAAGGAGGCAAGGGCAATACTAAAGGAGGCAAAGGGAATACAACGGATGGTGGTGATACCGGTGGAGATAAAGGTCCTTCCGTTAAACCCGTACTGCCCCAGGATGCCGGGGCCGGATACCGTATTGATACCATCCGGAATAAGAAAGGAAAAATTGTACGGATTAAGAAGCGTAAAATTAAAGTTCCGAAAGAACAGAAGCCCATGCCCGAAATAGCTGCCGTACCGAAATTCTTCCTGCGGATGGCTACGGCGCTGAAGCGTGCCGGTATCCAGTATACAGAAGATTATGGAACCACATTACCGGGTTATATGGATAGTACTGAAATGTTTGGTACCAACCTGAACAGCGGACAGCCCGGGTTCAAATATATATTCGGCTATCAGCCGGACACCAACTGGATCAACGGATTCGGAGCAAAAGGTTTATTGTCCCGCGACTCCCTGATCAGTGCCATGATTCAGCAACGCTTCAATCAGCGGCTCAACCTGACGGCTCAGCTGAGTCCTTTCCGTGACTTCACCATTGATGTGAACCTGGATAAAACTTTTGATAAACAGTATTCTGAATTATATAAAGATACTACCGGCAATTCCGGACTGGCCCGTCTCAATCCTTATGCTTTGGGTAGTTTCAGCGTGAGTTATATTTCTTACCAGACCCTGTTTGAGAAGTTTGATCCGACCGTAGTATCTGAAACGTTCAAAAAGTTTGAAGCGAATCGTAAATCATTGTCCGGTAAACTGGCCAGTCTGAACAATTACGCTATCAACAATACGGTGGGCGCAGATGGCTATGTGCAGGGGTATGGCCGCTATGCGCAGGATGTGGTGATTCCCGCCTTCCTGGCTGCCTATACCAATAAGGATCCGCTGAGTGTGAAACTGATTAAAAACAGTAATCCGAATATCAAATCCAATCCGTTCTCCGGTATTATACCAAAGCCGAACTGGAACCTGACGTATACTGGTCTGGCCCGTCTGCCCGGACTGGATAAAATATTCAGCAATGTGACCATCCGTCATGGTTACAAGAGTACGCTGAGCATGAACAGCTTCAATACCGCATTATTATTTGCTGATCCGCTGCGGGTAGGGTTTCCGAGTTTTACCGATACACTGACCGGCAACTATATTCCGTATTTCCTGGTGCCGAATATCACGATTCAGGAAAGCTTTGATCCGTTGATCCAGGTGGAACTCACGTTTACCAATCAGCTGACCACCGGTTTTGAGTACAAGAAAACAAGAACGCTGAGCCTGAGTCTGATTGACTATCAGCTGGCGGAAAACCGGTCTACGGAAGTGTCCTTCAATTTCAACTGGCGTAAGAAAGGCATGCCGCTGATCAAGAAAATCGGCAAAATGAAACTGGATAATGATGTAACGTTCCGGCTTGACTTTAGTCTGCGTGATGATGCAACGGCGAATAGTAAACTCGACCAGGGAACCGCATTTGGTACCGGCGGACAAAAAGTAATCCGGATTGCTCCTTCAATAGATTATACACTGAATAACCGGATCAGCGTGAAGCTCTTTTTCGAACAGAACCGCAATATTCCCAAAATCAGCAGTGCCTTCCCGATTACCAATACCAGGGGAAATGTGCAGGTGAGGGTGTCGTTAGCCCAATAAGCCCAATTCACAGATAAAAAGCTCATTCATTAATAATTGAACATTGAAAATTGATTATTGAGCATTTTCCTAATAAGTAGGAGAATGTTCAATAATCAATTTTCAATGCTCAATTTTCAATGTTCATTTCAAGTGCATGTAACTTAAGTGTAAAAGCCCTGGTCCTTGCCCCATTCAATGCTTAATTTAAAGTTCTGTCCGAAGCATGAGAGGCATAAAAAAACCACCGCTATGGTGGTTGAATTATTTATACTTTATTTAATCTTACTCCGGTTGTTGCGGGGTGCTGTTACCGGTCGGTTCGCCGGTGCGTTTGAAGAGCATCACATAACCGCAGAGATTTCTTTTCTTTTGTTTGTTGACCTGTACCGGTTTCATCATGTGGAATTCGGAGAACTGGGGAACGTAGGAATAGACGATTACATTTCCATCCACATCGCCCCATTTTTTCTGGCGGAATACCACCTGCCGTTCATTCCAGTCATACATCCGTACTTCGTAGAGTTTGGAGCTGTAGTCGCCGATAAAAACGAACTGGTACCAGCTGCCCTGTGTAAGCGGGACTATCACCGGCATTTCAAATTCGCTTTCCATGTTGATTGAAGCTTCTTTCAGCAGTATATAACCATCATTTCCATACAGGCTTTTCAGGCTGTCGGCCTGCCGGCTGATCAGTTCATTGGAACAGGATTGCTGCCTGATCACATTCTGTGCCACCGAAGTAAGGCTGATGAGGGAAACTAAGATGAAGAAGGTAGGCTTTTTCATAACAGGGTGTATCAGATATTGGTGTTCTGTCATAAAGTTACTGCGTGTTTATCCTCTTACTAAACTTTTGGTACCTAATCTTTTGGGTTTAAGTATTTTTCCGTGTGCATATACGGAGATACACGGGGGATAACGAAAACCATTCCTGGTGAACCTTAAATATAGCGGAAAATATGCAATTATCGGGCCGTTCAGCGGATGGGTTGCCGGTGCGTATAAAAAGAGTTGGCCTGCTGTGTACAGGTGATCGTTAAATCATTGATACACACATGCGGAGGCAGGCTGGCACAATAAAAAATCACATCGGCCACATCCTCCCCGGTGAGGGGTACAATGCCTTCGTATACTTTTTTAGCCGCTTCTTCATTCCCTTTAAAACGAATAAGGGAGAATTCGGTATCGGCGGCACCCGGATGAATGGCGGTAACTTTTATCCCATGGCGCAGCAGGTCAATCCGCATGGCCTGACTGAAAGCGTCTACGGCAGATTTGCTGGCACAATACACGTTCCCTTTTTCATAAACTTCCTTTCCGGCTATGGATCCGAGATTGATCACATGCCCTTTTTTACGGTCAATCATGTAACGGGTTACAGCCCGGGCCACATACAGGGCTCCTTTGATATTGGTATCAATCATGATGTTCCAGTCGTCCAGCGAGGCTTCATCGAAATAGTCGCGGCCCAGGGCCAGGCCGGCATTGTTGACCAGTACATCAATGTTTTTCCATTGTTCCGGCAG
>Ga0209480_10001178_pt1 | contig 19315 bp, 18 predicted proteins | sample JI61114C2DNA_FD_187501 | JGI IMG/M metagenome (GOLD analysis project Ga0209480, IMG submission 187501) | Wastewater effluent complex algal communities from Wisconsin, to seasonally profile nutrient transformation and Carbon sequestration -... | ecosystem: Engineered > WWTP > Effluent > Algae... | reverse complement strand
ATTTCCTTGCATTTGCCCTAGTGCTTTCTAAATCGGGCGGGTTTTGTGTTTAGCATTTAGAAAGCACTAGGGCAAATGGCAACTAAGGGTATGGGCGTTTCCTATAATGAATCAGCGTTATGTTACTTAACAGGAAAGCCTATTTTTTAATTTGGCGAATGCCATAAAAAATAGATAGCGATGGCTAAAATATTTAAGAAAAAAAAGAATAGCGGAGCGAGGGCAACGAGCCAAACTAATAATGTAAAAAAAAGCAAGCGTATAGAATACACGCCTGCTCAAGTAGAAGCTATTTTTAAAAAGTTTAACGCGTAATATTATCTATTAATTCTTGCATAGCTATTTCAGTTTTTTTGCTATCGCATACTGCATTAATAAAATAATTACCGTCTTTTGTTTCTACTATTTCTACACTACCATTATATTTAATAATATCATTTTTTATAGGCTCTAAAACCTTATTTATTACGGTAGTAAAACTGTTTTTAAATTCCTGCTCATATACTTTTTGTGCAGTTCGTGCTTAAAAATTACTCTTATCATAGTGTTTATTTTCCTCTAATATACTTCACCTTTACAGAAGCGTGAGCCTTTTTTCTTAAATATTTTCGTGGTTATTTAACATAACGACTAATTATAGGATTAGCCCATTTCCTTGCATTTGCCCTAGTGCTTTCTAAATCGGGCGGGTTTTGTGTTTAGCATTTAGAAAGCACTAGGGCAAATGGCAACTAAGGGTATGGGCGTTTCCTATAATTAATATTATGTTAAGTAGGCACGAGGAGGGTAAAACGAAAAAAGCCAACGCTTCTATTGAGAACATAGAATACTATATTAATAAATATTTTGTAGAGAAAAAATCAATACTAGATAACCTTATTCCTTTTAGAGTATATAGTGATAGAGCTAGAACTAGGTACTATAAGTTTTTCTTTATTACCATAGCAAAAATATACTGCTAAGGGTTCACGCTAGGTAAAATAGCATTAACTGAAAATTGAATCCTTGAAACAGATTCATTTGAAGTTTTATCACTTAGTTGTCCTCCTAATTTGACTGAAAGGACATTAATACCACCTTGCCCACCTATTTCTTGGTGGGCTGTTGCAGTTACAGCAATATCAAAATTGATAGTTGTAACTGGTCTGATTCCTTCTTCATTTCCAATATAAGAAGTCATTACTTTTTCTTTATCCCATTTGCCTACATGAGGATTTATTCTAGCACCATGTTCAATTGCAAATTCTTGTGAATCAGAAATGCCTTTAACTATACTCTTTAAAGTTTCAGTAATGAATATATCTAGCTCCATACGTTGAGTATTAATTGGCTCGTTTCCCTCGCTTCGCCATCTCTTTTTTTTCGTTTTACCCTCCTAGCCATCCCGTGCTGTAATCGGTAAACCGCTCCGCTAAAACTTACCGATTCCGCACCACAGCCCTACCACACTCAAACATAATAGAAGTTATAATAAACGTGTATCCTATATCTGTTTGTTCGCTCTGCTCACGAGGCGGGTTTGCTATATTGCGATTTTAAAGCCACTCCACAGAAAGCCAACACCTTTTAAAATCGCAATATAGCAAACCCGAAGGAAATACACTAATCTTATAACTAATTTTTATGTTAAGTAATATATTCAAACAATATCATCAGTCTCTACTCGATCATTATTCAACATAAAAAAAAGCGTCCCGATTTTTTCGGGACGCTTTCCTATTCTTAGATCAGTTGATTAGAATTTACCATGAAGGTTATCATACTCTTTGAACTTAGCGTCAAAGGCATCAAATGCTTTTGCATCTTTACCACGAACACGATCACGTTTGTATTGGTAAATATTGGCCAAGAAATCTACAGACTTATTAATGATGCTCTTATCAGTAGAATTTCTAGCTGCTTTGTCATTTTCAATTTTGTAGGTTTTTTCTAACCAGTCAATGGCTTGATCCAAGGTTTCATTGATTGGTTTTTCCAAATCCTGGTTAGCTTTCAACAATGGATCTGTTTGTGCTTTGAATTTAGCGTCCAAAGCTTTCTTCTTCACTGGATCTTTTTCAGCTGGTTTGCTAGCGTTAATATTTTGAACCGCTTTAATGTTAGCTGCCACTTTATCATCAATCAAACCAAAATTATTATAATAGATAACTCCAATATTGAAAGATGCAATGGCATTGCTTGGATTCTTAGCAAATGCCTTTTTATAAGCTTCAATACCTTTTTTCTCGTATGCATCTAATTTGGTACTATCATGTTTGTCCTTCTCTTTGTTATCGTGTTTAACGTTCACAAAGATCTCACCAAACTGTAAGTACTGCATTTCACCAAAACTACCTGCGGCATCAGCTTTATCATAAAATGCTTCCTTTTCAGCCAAACTGAAATTTCTATCTATGTATTCAATCTCATAATCATCCCAGTTTTCTTTGGGATAAACCTGCTTAGCAAGAGCAACATATTTTCTAAATAAGTCCTCTTTTTTATCATTCATATAAGTGATTACCAGATATTTATAAATATCTACGAAGCCCTCTCCACCAACTTTAGCTTCTGCCAAACGAGCATAATATTTACAAGCATCTGCCCCTTTTTGAGCATTCTGTGAAGAATAACCGGCATACAATAATGATGTTGTATCAAAAGCCATGTTCTGATCCTTGGTCATTTTGTTCTGGAAAAGAATATCGCTATAGGTTACAGCATAGCCAAAATAAGCACTGGAAGAATCCCATTTTTTCTCGTTAAAAGACCGAATTCCGTTATTGTAACCATAGGAATACATGTCAAAAATGCCATCGTTACCTTTTTCTTTTACCATGGCCCAAGTTGGATCCAATGTCACCAATTTTTGAAAAGCGGCATCAGCTTCTTGAATTGCAGTTGGGTATTTGGGAGCTGTTTTGGCTTCCTTACCAAGGTTGGCATAGATTCTGGAACGGTAGTACCAGTATTCCGTTTTGGCCAAAGCTTTGGGGTCAGCACTCAATTTGTCCAGTTCAACTTTGGCATCTTCCATCTTGTTTAATACAAGAACGGTGTTTACTTTTTTAAAATCCTGCGCCTTGCTACCCAATGTGGCAACTGCGATCATGGAAAGCAATAGTAGCTTCTTCATAAAAGGAGGGTTTGTTATTGATTTTCAGTTGGTTGTGTATCGTTATCTAAATTTTCAGTAGCATTGTTTTCTGGTGCATCAGTACCAGTTTCAGTGGTTGATTCCTCTGTAGTTTCTCCATCTAAAACACCTTCTAATTCTGGCTCGTCCTGGTCTTCAATCTGAGAAATTGCGGCTATTTCATCGCCTTCATCTAGTCTGATTAGTTTCACACCCTGAGTAGCTCTTCCCGCTTCACGAATACTTTGAATACCAGTTCTAATGGTAATACCAGACTTACAAGTGATGATCAGGTCTTCTTTCTCAGTCACATATAAAATACCAACCAGTCCACCGGTTTTCTCGGTAACATTGATGGTTTTTACACCCTTGCCACCCCTATTGGTAATTCGGTATTCCTCAATGGATGTTCTTTTTCCAAAGCCTTTTTCACTCACCACCATCACGGTACGGGTTGCGTCTTCTTTGTTTACACAAATCATACCAACCACTTCATCTTTGGTGTCGTCTACTTCAATTCCACCAACACCTATCGCTCCGCGACCTGTAGAACGCACTTTGGATTCTTCAAAACGAATAGCCCTACCGCTCTTCAGTGCCATCATGATTTCTGAATTACCATCGGTCATCTTGGCTTCTAATAATTCGTCGCCTTCTACAATAGTAATGGCATTAACACCAGTACTTCTGATACGGCTGAAATCTTCCAGAGAGGTTTTCTTAATCACCCCTTTCTTGGTACAAAGAACTATATAATGGTTCTGTACAAATTCCTTATCATCCAATTTCTTCACTTCAATAATGGCTTTTACCTTGTCATCACCTGGTAATTGAATCAGGTTCTGAATGGCACGACCCTTACTTTGCTTCTCACCTTCTGGAATCTCATATACCCTTAACCAATAACACCTTCCTTTCTCGGTAAAGAACATCATGGTATCGTGGGTAGATGCTACAAACAAGTGTTCTACATAATCTTCTTCCCTGGTTTTGGAACCAACAGCCCCTCTTCCACCGCGTTTTTGCTGGCGGTATTCGGTGGCCGATGTACGCTTGATATAACCCAAATGTGAAATGGTAATTACCACGTCCTCGTCTTCAATCAGGTCTTCAATACGCATTTCGTCTGCCAAATACTGGATTTCTGACCTTCTTGGATCACCAAATTTCTCTTTCACTTCCAATAACTCGGTCTTGATCAGATCAAATCTTAGGTCTTCACTAGCCAATAGTTCTTTCAATCCCTTGATGGTTTGCATCAGGCCATTGAACTCTTCAACAATCTTATCCCTTTCCATACCTGTCAAGCGCTGTAAACGCAGTTCCAGAATGGCTTTGGCTTGTATTTCAGTTAATCCTTGAGCTTGTTTGTATAAATCATCGGTTAATCCACTGAACAAATCATTGCTCAGATACCAGTTTTCAGACTGGCTTTTTAGCATCAATGCGTCTTTGGCTTCATCTGGTGTGCGGCTTGATCTAATCAAAGCAATCACTTCATCCAAATGGTCTAAGGCTTTCAAATAGCCTTCTAAAATATGGGCTCTTTCCTCAGCTTTACGCAATTCAAATTTGGCCCTGCGAATCACCACTTCCATACGGAAGTCAATAAATTCAACAATCAATTCCCTTAGGTTCATGATTTTGGGGCGGCCTTTGCTGATGACCACATTATTGGTACCATAGCTGGTTTGGAGTTCCGTGTATTTGTACAACTGATTGATTATCACTTGTGCTATAACGTCTTTCTTCAAATCAACTACAATTCTAGTACCCTCTCTATTGTTACTTTCGTTGTTTACGTGGGCAATACCTTCTACCACTTTTTCATTCACCAACTGACCAATCCTATCTGTGAGTTGGTCACGGTTTACCTGGTAGGGAACTTCTGTAATAATGATCTGTTCTCTACCTGAAGCTTTTGTTTCTATCTGAACTTTACCACGTAATACTACCCTACCACGTCCGGTTAACAGACCTTGTTTCACGCCTTCCATTCCAAAGATGATACCACCTGTTGGAAAATCGGGTGCTTTTACAAATTGGGTTAATTCTTCACAAGTAATTTCTTTGTTGTCAATATAGGCAATACAACCATCCACTACTTCACCCAAGTTATGGGGAAGCATATTGGTAGCCATACCTACGGCGATACCCGAAGACCCGTTCACCAATAATTGGGGAATCCTAGTAGGTAAAACAGTGGGTTCTTTGAGCGAATCGTCAAAATTGAGCTGAAAATCAACCGTGTCCTTCTCAATATCATCCAACATGGCTTCAGCAATCTTGTGCAAACGGGCTTCCGTATAACGCATAGCAGCCGGTGGATCACCATCCTGGTTACCAAAGTTACCCTGACTATCTACCATGATATAGCGCATGGTCCAGTCTTGGGCCATACGAACAAGGGTATCATAAATAGAGCTATCACCATGGGGGTGAAACTTACCCATTACTTCCCCCACAATACGGGCAGATTTTTTATAAGGCTTGTTGCTGTAGTTACCCAATTCAGTCATGGCATATAAAACGCGGCGGTGAACCGGTTTAAAACCATCCCTTACATCCGGGAGTGCACGACCAACAATAACGGACATTGAATAATCAATGTAGGCCGTTTTCATTTGTTCCTCAATATTTACACGTATGACACGATCGTTGTCGTTTGTTTGTTCCGGTGTTACTTGATTCTCTTCCATGCAGGATTACTAGTGATTTTTAGTTCAGTGCAATTGTCTTAAAAGCAGACAAATTACAGGTTGCCAAAGATACGGTTTTTAAGGGGCAAATAACGCGTGAACCCCTTAGTTTAGAACAGGCATTTATCCACAATAGTATGTACATTTAGCCAGAATTTTTCCAATGACAAAGCAAGCCCATATCCTGGTTTTTGGCGCCGGTAAATCCGCCACCGTTTTGATTGATTTTTTAAAGAAAACCATAACCCAAAACAACTGGTTATTAACGGTTGCAGACAGTAATTTGGCCACGGTTTTGGCCAAATTAGACGGCCATCCGGGCAGTACGGGACTTCAAATTAATATTGAAGACCAAGATGCTCGAAAGTCACTGGTCCAATCGGCCAGTATTGTTATTTCTATGATGCCCCCTTCTCTACATTATTTGATAGCGGAAGATTGTCTGGAATTTGGGGTCAACCTGCTAACCGCCTCCTATTTGGATGAGAAAACCAAGGCATTATCTCAAGAGATTGAAGAAAAAGGATTGTTGTTTTTGTATGAAATGGGGCTTGACCCAGGCATTGATCATATGAGTGCCATGCAAATCATTCATGAGATTCAGTCAAAAGGAGGAGTGATCAACAGTTTTAGATCCCATTGCGGAGGATTGGTAGCACCGGAAAATGATGACAATCCCTGGCATTATAAAATTAGTTGGAACCCAAGGAATGTGGTTTTGGCAGGTAGCGCTGGGGCGCGATATCTTGAACAAGGAGAAGAAGTTGCAATGCCTTACCATGGGTTGTTTAACAATGAAGAAACCCTTGACATTCCAGGATTATATCCATTGGGGTTTTATCCTAACAGAGATTCTTTAAGCTATATCCCCATTTATGGATTGGAATCTGCCAATAGTTTTGTGAGAACCACTTTACGCTATCCTGAATTTTTAAAAGGATGGGCAGGCATTTTACACTTAGGACTTACAGACCAATCCCATATTTATCAATTTGATCAATTGTCCATTGCGGCATTTTTCAAACTGCATATTGAACGTTTGGCATTGACAAATTGGTTGGATTCACTTGTAGAACAATCTAGTCATGAAGCAATGGCTGCCCATTTCTTGGAACAATTAAATTGGTTGGGTTTGCATGACCAGGACACCCTCCTACCCATGACCCAAGGAACTGCTGCTGATGTGTTGCAATTTTTACTAGAAACCAAATTGGCTTTGTTACCCGGTGAAAAAGACATGATTGTGATGCAGCACGAATTTGATTACCAAATAGGTACTGAAACACATAGCCTAAAAAGCTCCTTGGTTTGTATTGGAGAAGATGACCAGCATACGGCCATGGCCAAAACCGTAGGATTACCTCTTGGAATAGCTGCCAAACTGATTGTAGAAAATCAGATTCAACTAAAGGGATTACATATTCCCATTTTGCCCCAAATCTATGAACCCGTTCTAGCAGCACTAAAAGCAGAAGGCATTGAATTTCAAGAAACCCAGTCATAACTATGCCAGCAATTGTTCAGCATTACCAAGATAACATTAGTACCACCCAAACTCAATTATCCCTTCTCAAAAAAAGGATTAGTCTAGTAGCCTTACTAAGGTTGGCTTGTTTTTTAGTTGTTGCTGGAATGGTCTACCAATTATTTCATGGCATTAGTTCTGTGAAAGTCTTTGTAGCATTATTAGGCTTGGCTGGATTTTTAGCCAGTATTAGTTGGTTTGTGAATTTGCAAAACAAACAAGCAGCACTAAAATCTTTATTGGAAGTTTTGAAAAACGAACTGCTTTGTTTAGAAGCAGGAACCAATCTTTTTGACAATGGCGCAGGATATGAAGATGGTCAAGGATATTGGTCTGATTTAGACATATTTGGGAAAGGCTCATTGTATCATTATGTGAATAGAACCAGCACTATCTATGGCGCTCAAACCTTGGCATCGCAATTAAAAACCCCATTGGAACCAGCAGACATTATCCAGCACCAAATTGCTGTTGCACACTATGCACAACAAATCCAGCTGGTTGAAACCATGATTGCGGCATCTAGACAAAGAAAAACAGCACTTGTTTCTTTAGATAAAGTAGCAGATTGGCTTAAGACAAAGAACCAATTGCAAGAAAAAAAATGGTTGCAGTTATTACGCTATTTGATTCCTGTTCTCAATCTGTTTTTATTGGTTCACGCACTGATCAGTTCTAATCCTAGTTTATTGGGATTAAGCTTTGTTCTTGGTTGGATCATCATTGGCATTCATGGAAAATACATACAATCTGGATTTCAGGCTTTTGAAAACAAGCAACCCCTATTACAACAATATGGCTGGCTATTAGAAAAATTTCAAGATGTAGTGCCACAGGATTCCAGCTTACTAAGTCAATACAAAGAATCTGCCCAAAAAGCCAGTGTGGCCATTAATGAATTGACCAAACTATCAAATAGAATTGATCAACGTTTGAACCTGTTTGCTATTATGATATTCAATCCTTACCTACTTTTTGATATTCAAAATATGTGGGCCTTGGAAAATTGGAAAACCAAACACCAAGCAGATTTTGAAACATGGTTAGCCTTGGTTGGAAAAATAGAATTACTCAATTGTTTTGCCGTTTACCGGTTTCAACACCCAAATGATTGCACACCTACTATTTCAGAGAAGCTACTGTATTTGTCAGCAAAAAATCTATCTCATCCCCTAATAGCAGCTTCAAAAACGGTAGGAAATGATTTGGCAATGGGCAGTCCTGAAAAACTATTTTTGATTACTGGTTCTAACATGAGTGGGAAAACTACTTTTCTTAGAGCCATTGGAATGAATCTAGTCATGGCGCAAGCAGGTTTACCCGTAGCCGCTACTCAGTTTGAATTCAGCCCCATGCAAATTTTTAGCTCTATTAGAATTAGCGATAGTCTAGCGGAGAACACATCTTATTTTATGGCTGAATTGAAAAAATTACAAGCATTAAAAATGGGTGTTCAGTCTTCTAACGCATCCCTTGTTTTAATTGATGAAATTCTAAGGGGCACCAATTCTGAAGACAAATACCATGGATCAGCAGAATTTGTAAAAGAATTAATGGCCATGGATTGCCTGAGTCTTTTTGCCACACATGACTTAAAACTCGGGGCAATGGAAAATGAATATCCAGGTATATTAGCCAATTACTGTTTTGAAAGTCTCATTGAAAACAACAACTTATACTTTGACTATACCATTCGCAAAGGAATAGCTCAAAACAAGAATGCTAGTTTCCTGATGAAACAAATGGGCATTATCTAAGGACTATCGCTTAGGCGCTCTTGCTTTTTTTGGCTTCTCCTCTCCTTCTTTTTTTACATCAATGACCCATTCATAGTCTAATTGTCTTTTCTCCAAATTGGCCGCAACTACTTTAATCATTACTCTATCTCCAATTCGGAAACTCCTACCACTTCTTCTGCCTACTAGACTATAATCAGATTCAATATGTCTAAAATCGTCGTAGTCACTCAAACTGATGATGCTAACCAATCCCTCGCATTTGTGTAAAACGGTTTCTGCCCAGAATCCAAAACTGGACACACCAGAAATCACGGCTTCAAAGGTTTCACCCAGATAAGACTGCAAGTATTCTACTTGTTTGTATTTGTTTCCAGCGCGTTCACATTCCATAGCAGCTCTTTCCCTTTCACTGGACTGCTTGCACTTTTCTTCCATCTTCTTATCAATGATGGGCTTGCCCTCAATAATAGATTCTAGCACGCGATGCACCAATACATCGGGGTATCTTCTAATGGGAGAAGTAAAATGGCAATAATATTCAAAAGCCAAACCATAGTGACCAATATTTTCTGTGGTATAAACCGCTTTGGCCATGGTTCTAATACCCAATTGCTCTAATACGTGTTGCTCTGGTTTGCCATGCGCATCTGCAAGCATCTGATTAAAACTTGCAGCAATTTTCTCTGGGGTACTTATATCAAATGCATGACCATATTTCTTGGCAAACGTGATAAAGGGTCTTAGCTTTTCTTCATCCGGTCTATCATGGATTCGGTAAGGGAATGGAATGGGTTTCTTATTGATCAAGATCTTTGATACATTCTCAGCTACTGTTCTATTGGCCAATAACATGAGCTCTTCAATTAATTGATGAGACTCTTTACTTTCTTTTACAACAATACCAATGGGTTTGCCCTTCTCGTCTAATTTAAACCTTACTTCCTGTGAGGAGAAATTGATAGCACCCTTACTAAATCGTTTCTTGCGTAAACGTTGTGAAATATCATTCAACAACAAGATTTCATCTTGGTGAACACCTTTCTTGGTTTCAATGATTTCTTGCACGTCTTCATAGGCATAACGATGGTCGGAATGAATCACCGTCTTACCCAACCAATATTGTTTTACCTCGCCCTTGGTATTCATTTGAAAAATGGCAGAAAACGTAAACTTGTCTTCGTGTGGTCTTAGAGAACAAAGTTCATTGGAGATTTTTTCTGGCAACATGGGATTCACACGGTCAGGCAGATAAACCGATGTAGCTCTTTTGTAGGCTTCTGCATCCAAGTCTGTATCCGGTGTTACATAATAACTCACGTCTGCAATATGTACGCCAATCTCATACATATCCTTACCCAATGGCCTAATTGAAATGGCATCATCAAAGTCCTTGGCGTCTGCTGGATCAATGGTAAATGTGAGAATCTCTCTGCAATCCCTTCTTTTGGCAATTTCAGCACTATCTAAAATTTCTGGCAATCTAGCAGCAGCTTCTTCTACGTCTTCTGGAAATGTTAACGGGAATCCTGCTTGAGCCAATAGCTCTTGCATGGCGGCATCATTAGCGTCTTCTGGCAATAAGATTTTGACAATTTCACCCACTGGTTTCTTGTCTGTTTTTTCCCATTTAACCAATCTAGCTACTACCCTGTCTTTGTGTTTGGCGCCATTAATAGAAATCAATGGAATAAACAAATCAGGCATGGGTTTGTCTGTATCCGGTACAAAGAAAGCATGGTTGGTAGACAATTGTAAATGACCTACAAACTCGGTTTGCTTTCTGGTAACCACTTCTAAAATCCTTCCTTCTTTCTTACCTGTACGAATATTCTCTTTGACCACTTTTACCCTTACCGTATCGCCGTTTAAGGCAGTGGCAAAATCTCCTGGTCTTACTAGTACGTCCCCCCCTTCTACTATCACGTATCCCATACCAGAACGGGTTACTTCTAATCTGCCTTTCAGGGTTAATTCTGGACTATGTTTTGATTTTTGCTTTTGTTTCTTCTTGTCTTTTTGTTTGCTCATGGCTGGGTAGGATTAAAGCTAAAATGAAGGATAAAATCCTTGACTAGCTGATTGAATTGTTCGGCTTCTCCAAATAGGAATTGATGCCTAATAGGCAAAACATACATAGGTAGTGTTGCCAATTCTTCTGTGAATTTACTAAACCTAACCGCGTCTTTTTCTGTGGTCAGGATTAATTTATCACGTACGTTAATATCATTGAATTTTTCCTTGATCTCATTAAAATCATCAATAGAAAAAATATGGTGGTCTGAATAATCTTGTTGATAATAGGTATGAACTGTATTGTGTAAATAGTCTTTTAAGGGTTTGGGATTGGCAATACCACATACCAACAAAGCCTCGTCTCTGGGAGTTAGAATCCAAAGATCCGTTGGGTCAAAAATATGGTATGGGGTTCCGTATTCAATACAAGTGAAAAATACTTTTTGATCAGGTTCGGGTTGCAGGCTACGAATAATTTTCTGTTTCTTTTCTTCCGTAATTTCTGCGGGACATTTGGTCACCACAATTACCTGTGCCCTTTTGGCCGATGCCCATTCGTCTCTCAGATCTCCAGTTGGAAGAAAAAAATCGTTGCTATACAAATTGCTATACTCCGTTAGTAAAATATTCCAACCGGCTTTTACGGTACGGTGTTGAAAAGCATCGTCCAAAATAATGGCTTGTAAATCTGGATGGTCTTGCAACAAATGTGGAATGCCTACCAGTCTTTCTTCTCCAACTGCTACAGGTACATTGGGAAATTTCAGGTGAAACTGCATGGGCTCATCCCCAATTTCTAAAGCAGTGGTATTGGCACCTGCCAACACATAACCCTTGGTCTTGCGTTTGTATCCTCGACTAAGAGTGGCCACTTTAAAGTCTTGGTGCAATAAGTTTACTAAGTATTCTACCATGGGTGACTTGCCCGTTCCACCAACGGCAATATTGCCCACGCAAATCAAGGGGAAATTGAATTCGGCATATTTAAGGCGTCCTTTATCAAAGAGTCTGTTCCGAATAAAAACCACTAATCCATATAACACGGCAAATGGAAACAACAACACACGAAAACTCTTTAAAAACAGCGTGTTAAAATTCATAGATATGCTGCGGTGTAATGCAGTAATTTAAAGGTACGTCAAATTGGTCTGTATCACTAATCTGGGCCACGGGCTCAAAATAGGAAAATCCTATTTTTAACAGATTGGGGCTGCATTTGGCCAAAAAACGATCATAATAACCTTTGCCATATCCTACCCGATAACCCTGTTCATCAAATGCCAATAAGGGTATAAAAACAAGGTCTATTTGGGACGGTGCTACCTTTTGGGCATTAATGGGTTCTGCAATTCCCCATTGATTGGTGATAAAATCCGTCTCTTCGTCAACTTGAAATGCCTCCATTTCATAGCTTCCCGGCAGAATACTTGGATAACAAGTAATCAATTCAGGTATCAGAAAATCTAAATACCTGGTCATCAGATCTACCTGTGGCTCTTTTTGGTGAACCATGGGCCAATAACTGAGTAAGGTACTAATTGGGGGTATTGGTAATTGTTGAAATTGAATCAGGAGCAAATCATTCCACTTGAGCATGGTATGCTCATCTAGTTCCAGCCTTTTTTGCTTGTACAATTGGCGTAAAGCTTGTTTGGTCATGGGGTAATATTCACAAAAAAAGAAAAAACGGTAGTGCCATAATTCCTTTGAAAAGAAAAGGATGCCATCTTTTCATATTGGTTTCTAGGAGTATGCTCTAATACAAAAATCCCTCCTTTGGCAATCAATTGTTTCTGCTCAATGATTTTTGGAATCTCATCAATGGGCCCTAGTGCATAGGGAGGTCCAGCAAAAATAAAATTGTATTGGCTTTGAGCCGATTGTAAAAATGCAAACACATCCATTTTTAACAACTGTACATTTTCTACCCCCAACATCTCACAGTTCTTTTTGATAAACCCATGCATGATACTGTCCTTCTCAATAATGGTTAGGTCTGCGGCTCCTCTGGAAGCCAATTCATAACTAATACATCCCGTGCCCCCAAATAAATCCAAGGTTTTAGCGTCCTGAAAATCAATCCGATTTTGTAAAATATTGAACAAACCCTCTTTTGCTATATCGGTAGTGGGTCTGGTATGTGGCATATTGGTAGGTGGATGAATTCTTCTACCACCCCATTTTCCTGAAATAATCCTCATACCATTAATTTGTAAAATGGCGTAAAATGATAAGCTTGGAATTCAGCATAACCCGCAGGTGGAATACTATCCAAAGGCACTTGGTCATAAGAAATAATCCCAAATGATTGTTTCAACTGTTCTTCTAAATTGGGTACAAGATCAATTAAGCCACTAATTTCCAATTGGGTTTGTAAAGCAGATAATCCAGATTGTTGTGCCACATTGAGGGTATAATACAATAAATCATCCTGTGACTGGTATTGAAAATTCTGGATCAGCTGCAATTGTCCATCTTTTACAAAAACCAAAATAGCGTGGTGACAATGGATAATTAGTTTCATAAACACACTTGGCAGGTTATGCCTACTCATCACATCGTTTAGGATACTGGTATACAAATGCTGTGCAGTAAATAGGAGGAAATTTCTATTGAGCAAGTCTAACACCGCTTGCTTTATTCTATACACTGTTACAAAGGGAACATTACTTTGAAACAGGTCATATTTAATCAGCGACCTATCGGCATTGCCAAAAACCAAATTCAGGTATTCTTCAGAAGCTGTGGCACTTAGTTTTCCCAAGGGCATCATCAAAGCTTCTTCAAAATTGTAAAACACATTGGTGGAAGAAAAATTGAATCCCAATAACTGAGATTGTTGTTTTACCTCAAAAAATATATCAGTCCAGTCAGACTTAGTTTTTTCTAATTCAAAAATTTCTATGGCTTCAATTCGGTTGCTAATGGTGTCTTTGACAAGTAAGACCATTTGGTCATTTCCTATCTCCAATCCAAGTTGGTCCGTGTTCTTGGGTGTATAGCCCTGTTTGTCTCCGTATAAACCTGTCAACTTATGAACCATAATACAAAATTCTTATGCAATGATATAAAAAAACTCTAAGGGATGGAAAGCGATTTATGCAGGGTTTAAATTTCTTACTTTGCAAGTCTTATGAGCAACCTGTCACAAGAGATCAATTTACAAGTTAGTACGGGACACAAACAGATCCTACGGATTGCCCTTCCTATAAGCTTGGCCATTATGGTGCCACAGCTCAATTTTATCACCAATAATATCTTTTTGGGAGGTTTGGGACAGGAGTCACTAGGTTTAGCAGGTATTACAGGGGTTTATTACCTCATTTTTGCAGTAGTGGGTCATGGTTTAAACAATGGTTTACAGGCCCTGATTTCTAGAAGGGCTGGAGAAAATAGGGTTAACGAAATTGGCAAACTCTTTACCCAAGGCATTTTCATCTCCCTAGTATTTGCAATTCTAGGCATTTTAATAACCTGGTTTTTAGCGCCAGTTGTACTGGGATGGTCACTTCATGACCCCGCCAGGGTGGAAAAAGCGGTCCAGTTTCTAAATATTCGGATTCTAGGCCTCCCCTTTCTATATGTGTATCAAATGCGCAATGCTTTATTGGTAGGCACCAATCAAACCAATTATTTGATCATTGGTACAGCTACAGAAGCCAATGTCAATGTATTTTTTGACTATACCCTTATTTATGGGAAATTGGGATTACCACAGTTGGGTTTTAATGGTGCTGCTTATGCATCCATTATATCTGAGATTGCTGGCTTATTGGTTTTAATCTTGGTATTAAAGCTTAAAGGAATCAACAAGCAATTGCACTTGTTTCAGTCATGGGCTTTTGAGTCTAAAAACAGCAAACTCATTGTGGTACAATCCGCCCCCTTGATTGCCCAACACGCTATCAGTATCATCAGCTGGGAATTCTTTTATATTCTGATTGAACACCATGGGGCCAGAGACCTAGCTGTGTCCAATACCATGCGTAATATTTTTGGCTTTTTTGGCTGTTTTACTTGGGCATTTGCTGCCACCACCAATACCATGGTGAGCAATGTGATTGGCCAAGGTAAAATAGAAGCTGTTCTTCCTTTGATCAGAAAAATCATGACCTGGAGTGTAGGATTTGCTATATCGGTTTGTTTGTTACTCAACTTATTCCCTCACGCATTTCTCTCCATTTATGGACAAGGAGAAGACTTTATTCAAGCCGGAATTCCAGTTTTGAGGGTAGTATCCATTGCATTGGTATTGATGTCTGTTTCTACCATTTGGATGAATGCGGTTACCGGAACTGGCAATAGTAGCATGAACTTGGCTACTGAATTTATAGCCATTATCCTTTACTGTATCTATGTCTATACTGTTTTGGAAAAAATGCAATTACCCATTACTTGGGGCTGGGGAAGCGAAATCATTTATTGGTCTTCTATTCTAATTCCCTCTTACTGGTATATTCAGTCTGGTAGGTGGAAGACACTTAAAATATAATCACAATTAACCTTGTCTTGGCATAGTTATTGATTTTGCTTGATGTACTTTATCATCAAAAATCAAACTATGAAACATCTTTACTTAGCCATTTGTTGCTTATGCGTTGGTCTGATCAGTCATGCCCAGTTTAATAAAGGTCAGAGAATGATTGGGGGGAATTTCAATTTTTATGCAAATGACTATCAATCCAATAATACACTTATAGATAATGTATCATTTGGAACTCAATTATCATATTCAAAATTTGTAAAGCCTTTGAGCTTCTATACTATTGGAGTAATTTATAATTATTCGGGAACTCCAAATGCTAGCAATTCAAATGGTTTTGGAATCTTATATGGTTATACGCAATTACAAACCTTGGCTAAGAAATTTTATATAGGTATTGCTGGTTCTGGATCCACCAATCTGAGTATCGCAAATAACTATAATCTTTCAGGAAATATTAATAACAAATCAATTGGATGGAATATACAAGCAAATGCAGTAGTTGATCTTTATTACCAACTGAATAATCGATTTCTTTTATCTACAAGCCTGGTAAATCTAGTAACCATTAGATATGCTACCCAAGAATATAAAACATTAGACGCAAACAATAATCTAAGTAATGGAAATACCAATTCCTCTTGGTCAGTTAATACCGGCCTAACTGGGTTCTCTTTAAACAACCTAGGTATTGGCGTCAAATACCTTTTAAAATAAAGGGCAGCAAAATCTTGCTGCCCAATGCTTTTCTTACAGAAAAACTGGTAATAAGATTATTTGGTTTAGCCCTTTAATTGCTTCACCAAATCAATGTATTGTTGCATGGCGTCTTCCTTGCTCATACCTTGTAATTTGGCCCAAGCTTCGTGTTTGAACTTGGCAACAAAATCAAAGGGATTGGAAGGTCCGCTTTCTTGGGTATCTCCTTCTGAACCCTGTTTGTACAAGGAATAGAGTTTTAACAAGGTTTCATTATCAGGTTTTTCTGACAAGGTTTTGGAAAGCGCTGCGGCTTCTTGAAATAGGGCTTCTAAAGACATGTTGTATTTTTTTACAAGTTAGACATTATTGAATAGAATCTAATAATTTGGCGCCTTCTGCTTTGAGTGCTGGATCATCCGCTGTTCTTACTGGAAGCTTCACCAATTTGTTCAAGACTTCAATGGCTTGTGTGGGTCTGTGGTTGTCTCTATAGGCTTTGGCTAAGTCTAGATAATTCAACACAAAATAAGGATCAAGGCTTTTGCATTTTTCAAAATTGGCAATGGCTGAATCTAGGTCTCCATTGGGCAGACCACCATAGAACAATTTCACAGCTACTTTTTTCACCCCAGAAAGATTCACCATTTCATAATGCCATTTACCCAAACTATAATAAGCTTTGGCATGATTGGGTTGTAAAGCAATAGCAGCTTCTGTATAAGTTTTCACGTCTTTTACAAGCGCTACAATCTTCTTATTTTCTGTTTCAATATCGGTCATCTTTCCAGAAGCCATGGCCATGACATAATTGGCGTCTGCATTTTTGGGATTGGCTTCAAAAGCTTTTTTGGCCAAAACCATGGAGGTTTCCAGATATAAGCGTTTGGTATTTTTATCATTTTGCCTACCGCCAATAGAAGCATGTAATTCTGCTGCTTTTACCAAGGCTTTTAGATTTGCTGGTTCTACTGCTAGCACCTGTTTGTATTTGTCCAATGCCTCTGGCTCTTTAACCTGACGTTCAAAATTGTCCGCTTCTTTGAGCAATACATTCACATCTTGAGCATTGCCAAAATATAGTATGAAACTAGAAAGAATGACCAATAGATATTTCATATCAATGATTTAGTTGTGACCTATCCAATTCAAAAAACACGCCAACTTGACCAATTAATCCTTCAATAGGTGGATGCATTTTGTGAATGCTAAACCTAATAGAATTGGCTAATGGAAAATTTTGCAAAATCATGTATGAAAAATCACTGGCAATGGTTTCCAATAAAGGCGTTGGCTTTTTCATTCTTTCTTGCAACAACGTATAAACTGTTGCATAGTCAATAGTTTCATTCAAATGTTGAATAATCCCTGTTTTGGTAGCACATTGAATGAATATATCAACCTCATACTCATTACCTAGTATTTTCTCTTCCTCAAAAATACCATGGTGAGCCAAGCATCGAATTGCTTTTAAATGAATGGTTAGCATCTCTTTGATTTATGCCAATCCATTGGCGGTCAAATATCGCTCCGCGTCAAGGGCAGCCATACAACCACTTCCAGCTGCAGTTACTGCTTGGCGATAGTTTTTGTCTTGAACATCGCCCGCGGCAAATACCCCTGGAATATTGGTTTTAGATGTTCCTGGAATGGTTTGAATATAGCCAGTTTCATCCATGTCTATAAAGTCTTTGAAGATGCCACTATTAGGTTCATGACCAATGGCTACAAAGAATCCACTAACAGGAATTTCTGTTTTTTCTTGTGTAGCAGTATTTAATAAACGAACAGCTTCTACTTTTTTCTCTCCCAGAATTTCATCAGTTACACTATTCCAATACACTTTAATATTGGGTGCATTCAACACACGATCCTGCATGATTTTGCTGGCGCGCATTTGGTCTCTTCTAACCACCATATGCACTGTAGTACATAGTTTGGATAAGTAAAGTGCTTCCTCAGCAGCAGTATCGCCTGCGCCAACAATGGCTACTTCTTTACCACGGAAAAAGAACCCGTCACAAACAGCACATGCACTTACCCCAAATCCATTCAAGCGTTGCTCACTTTCTAATCCCAACCATTTGGCAGATGCACCAGTAGAGATAATCACTGAATCAGCTTCTATCCATTTCTCTTCGTCTATTTCAATTTGAAAAGGTCTCACGCTAAAGTCAACCTTGGTTGCCAATCCATAACGAATATCTGCTCCCATACGGGCAGCTTGTTTTTCAAAATGAACCATCATTTCTGGCCCTTGAATACCTTCAGGATATCCTGGATAATTCTCCACTTCCGTGGTAATGGTTAATTGACCACCGGGTTGAATACCTTGGTATAAAACGGGTTTCATATTAGCCCTAGCAGCATAAATAGCAGCAGTGTAACCTGCTGGTCCAGAACCTATAATCAACACATGTACTTTCTCAGAAATTTGATTTGACATTTTTATCATTTTAGAACATACAAAATTAAAGGGCAAAGCCCATCCCAATCTATTGGATTGTACACAATTACGGACTATTTGGGGATAATCAACGTCTTATATTGGGCAGCATAGCCCGTAAATGCACCCAGTGCGCCATTATCTACATTTCCCAAGACTTTTCCTGGAGAAGAAAAGGGATTTCCAACGCTGGAAAATGCAAATTCCCAGGTTCTCCAAAAATCATAACCAGCTTTTGTGATATTGCAAAACTTGACGCTAACTGTATCACCTTTTAGGAAAAACCCATAATTATCTCTTTCTCTTGGTAGGTTGCGGTTGACTCCCCTATCTACTTGCACGTTATAGGTTTTACCATCCACAACTTGGTCATCAAAAACACTGTTTTGACCTGGCAGAAAGGTTTCCCTATTCTGTTTGGTAAAATAGCGAATATAGTTACCCAAACCAGGAGGATCAGACACCCTGGTCATGAGTTTCACTTGTTGGGAATCGGCTATTGGATAAATGGGTAATGACCAAAGCGAATCCATTTTTTTGACCAAATCAGGAATTTGGGTAATGGCGGTATAATTGGAATTATTATAGTTTACTTT
>Ga0209480_10001177_pt1 | contig 19339 bp, 18 predicted proteins | sample JI61114C2DNA_FD_187501 | JGI IMG/M metagenome (GOLD analysis project Ga0209480, IMG submission 187501) | Wastewater effluent complex algal communities from Wisconsin, to seasonally profile nutrient transformation and Carbon sequestration -... | ecosystem: Engineered > WWTP > Effluent > Algae... | reverse complement strand
CGGCTTGTGTAAGGACGATGGCACCTGCGACGGCGAGGCGACTTGCCAGCCGCTCAAGCAATGCGTCGGCGCGCCGGACCCGACCAGCGGCGGCACGGGCGGCACGAGCGGCACGGCAGGTGGCACGGGCGGCAGCTCGGGAGGAGATTCGGCGAGCGGCACGAGCGGTGGTACGGGCACCGACAAGCGGGGCTGCGCCGGCTGTTCGACCGACGGCGGACCCGGGGTCGTGGCCCTCGCGCTGCTCGCGTTCGGGCAGCTGCTGCGGCGTCGACGTGGCGCGCCCGCTTGATCGCCCGATTCCATGGCCGGCCGCTCGCTACCCGGCCGTAGCGACCGAGCGGCGAGGCCGAGCTGCTCGCGGAGCTCGAGCGGTCCCTGGCCGACCTTGATGGTGGGGGGGAGGGCCCTCGCCCGCTGGCGGACCACGGGGCCATATGCCGGCGCCACCACAACGCACCCCCAGGGCGGGCGGAGTCCGGTGTTAGCCTCACATCCCGGGTCGGTCGCCGCCGGCGTAGTCGAGTTCGCCGTTCATGGTGGGCCGCTTGGTGTCGTTGTAGTCGGTGACCGGATCGCCCGTCTTCCAGATGGCCTTGCCCGCGAGCGGACCATTTTTTTTGGCCTCGTAGAACCCCCCCACGGAGCTGGAGAAAATATCCACCTTCAGCATCGACTCGAAGGTGGAGATCAGCGTCGGCTTGCAAGCCGCGGCGAAGTGGGCGCCCGGGTCGACGATCGCCGAGTTGCGGAGCTCGAGCTTGCCGCTCCAGCCCGCGACGCAGTCGATCGGTGGGACCGGGCTCTTGTTATTGGCGACGGTGGTGTAGAGCAGCTCGGCGCTCGCGGCCCCCCGGAGTCGCAGGCCGCCGAAGGCGCTGCCGTGGTTCTCGGTCAGGAAGCTGTTCTCCAGCCACAGCATCGCCTGCGCGGGGTCGTCGCCGCCGATCTCGAGGCCGCCGCCCACGTTGCCGAAGATGATCGTGCGACGCAGGTGGACCAGGCAGTTGTCGGCGAGGATCGCCGTCCTGGTGTTGTAGATCCGCTGACGATCGAGCCACAGGGTCGCGCCGGTGCAGTCGATCGCCGGGTCGCTCGCGCCCATGCTGTTGTAGATGCCGACCCGGAGCATGAAGACCTGGTTGCCCGGCGACAGGGTGACCGCCGGTAACTCGTTGGTCATCGCCAGCGACGGTAGCTGCTCGTCCTGCGGCACGATCGCAACGACGTAGTTGCCGATCGGCAGGCCGGCGGGCGTGTGCTGCGCCTTGATGTTGGGCTTCAGCTTGATCGTCGTCGGCTTGCCGGGGGCGACGCGCTTCATCGCCGTCGACAGCGTGCAGATCGGCGTCATCACGTCGAAGCCGTAGTCGAGCTTGACGTCGCTGCAATTGCCGATCTCGTTCGAGACGTACAGGACATCGCTGTCGGGGAAGCAACGCCCGGTCTCGAGGTTGCAGGCCGTCGCGGGACACTGCGCGTGCTCGGTGCAGGGCACGCAGGTCGCCGTGTCGGCGTCGCAGGCCGGCTCGTCCAGGTCGATACAGTCGTCGTTCGTGAGGCACTCGACGCAGCGGCCCGACTTGGCCTCACACGCGGGCTTGCTCGGCTCGAAGTCGACGCAGCTGCTCAGGCCCTCGCAGCTGACGCACTCCATGTCGACGCAGTAGGGCTCGACGCCGCCGCAGCCGGGGTTGTCGACCGGTTCGCCCATACAGACCGGCGCGCCCGTGGTGCTGGTGTCGGATGCGCTGGATGTGCTTCCGGGTGCTGACGTACTGGTGGGCGCTTCGCTGCCCGTGGTCGTGGGCGCCGGTGCGCCGGTCGTGGTCGTGGGCGCCGCTTCGCCGGTCGTGGTCGTGGGCGCCGGTGCGCCGGTCGTGGCCGGGGCTGCCGAGGTGTCCGGGTCGGCGTCGGTGCTGGACGTGCTGCTCGTGGTGTCGACCTCGAGGCCGAGGGTGGAGAAGCTGCAGGCGGAGGTCGCCAGGAGGACGAGGGTGGCGGCGCGGAGGGGTGCAGGCATGCGAATGGGCGGGGAATATGTGAGCGAGGGGACAGGTGTCATAACGGGCTCCTTGCCAGAGATGTGTGGGCCGGCGTCATGGGGTTGGTTCGAGCTCGACCACCCATGGTTCGATATGGGCGGCGCCCATGCCGGCGGGGAAGCGCAGGCCGGCGAGCAGGCTCTTGATGCAGGTGGCGAGGCGGCCCATGTTGTGGGGCGGGAGCACCTCGATCGTTTGCAGGGTTCCGGAGTTTGCGACGTGGAAATTGATCCGAATGGTTTCAGGAAAGGACACCGGACACTTCGCGCGGACGAGCTTGCGGGCGCGCATCAGGGTATTCGCGCGGGTCGGAGGGGTCGGAGGTTTCGGCGGGGATGGTGCCGGGGGAGGCGTCTGCGCCGCGGGATCGTCGAGCGGAGTGGGATCGGGTGGGGGGAGCGCCGCGGGGAATATCACGAGGTCGGGAGGGGGCGGCACTGAAATGTGTGATGATGATATCCTGTCTTCGGATACATATAATTTGCCGGCGGTGATCTCGATGGCCCGGTCGGAAAACCACAGCGCGAGTGCCGCGACGAGCAGGGCCACGACGGCGATCGCCGCGAGGGCGGTGCGGCTCGCTCGCCGCCGGGGGATGACCTGTGCGCTCGTCGAGACCGGAGCGGGGGAGGTGGGCGGGGCCATCGGCGTCACGGTCTCGACAGCGGCGATGGCGTCGGCGAACTCCCGCATCGACGTGAAGCGCTGCGCCGGGTCGCGGGCCATGGCGCGCTGAATGATCGGCCATACGCCCGCGGGCAGGTCGAGGTCGGGGGCGATGACGGAGAATGGCTCGGGGGGGCGCGTCAGGAGCGCGGTGAGGACCTCGACGGAGCTGCGGCCGGCCGCCGCGGTCCGTCCGGTCAGCAGGTGATACAACATCGCGCCGAGTGCGTAGATGTCGACGCGATGGTCGATCTCGCCGCCCTCGGCCTGCTCGGGGGCCATGTAACGGAGCGTGCCGACCGGGACGCCCTCCTTCGTGAGGGTCTCGTAGGAACGGTCGAGCAGCTTCGCCACCCCGAAGTCGAGGACCTTGATAAAATCAGGGTCGCCACCGCGGGTGATACGGAAGCAGTTCGCTGGCTTGAGGTCACGGTGCACAATGTCGCGGGCGTGGGCGTGGGAGAGGGCGGCGCACAGCTGGAGGGCGATGTGGCGGACCCGGGGCCAGGCGAGGCGGGCCTCGGAGCGCAGGGTATTTGCCAGGTCTTCGCCGTCGAGCAGCTCCATTACATGATACACGGTGCCGTCGGGGAGATATCCCGCGTCGATCAATTCGATGACGTTGGGGTGTGCGCTGCGATGGGCCGCCCGGGCCTCGCGGATGAATCTCTCGACATGTTCGCGGCTGGTGCCGAGCTTGCGGTGCAGCACCTTGATGGCGACGCGGCGATCGTGGCCCTCGACCTGGGCGCGGTAGACGGTGCCCATGCCACCCGCGCCGATGCGGGAGAGCACACGAAAGCGGCGGTCAATCACGGTGTCGACCAGGTCATCGTCGTCGTCCATAACGAGGGCGACATTCTATGCGAAATGTCGCGGGCGTGTGGTCTCGTGCGGAGCGCTCGAGCTGCGGTCGACGTGCTACTGTCCCGCGTCGTGCGCGCATCACTCAGTCCGATTCGTCGAGTCCTGTGGTTGGTGCTGGCCATTTCTCTCGGTCTGCCTGTGGTAGTCGTCGCGGCGCCGAGCCAGGAGGTCGTGGACAAGCACCGGGAGGCCAATCGAGTCATGGGCGAGGCGCGGGTGTTACAGGCCTTGGCCGGCAGCGACCCGAAGATTGTGGCCAGGCTTCTGCGCGGTGCCGGTGAGGCGTTCGCCCAGGCTGCGAACTTGCAACCCGAGAGCCCGGACACGCGAGGCAGTCGCAGAGATCTGCTCGACCTGGCGGTCTCGGCCTTCAGTGAGGCCTATGAAATCTGGTCCGCAGATTCTGCTCCATTGGAGCGGGCGAAGACACGGGTGGACCGGTATGTTGAAGAGTTGGTCGCGCAGTATGGGAGGCCCGGGGTAGAGTCGCTGGCGGAGTTCTCGGCGGCCCAGGACCATGCCAGGGCGCTTGATGCGGCCATCGCCGCCCATCGCGCCGCGAGGCCGGCGAGCGCGCCGGTCGTGGAGCCGGCGAGCGCGCCGGGCGTGGAGCCGGCGCGCGCGCCGGTCGTGGAGCAGCCGAGGCCCCCCGTCGTCCTTGGGCCGGCGCCGACGACCGACGCCGCGCCGCGTCGCACCGGTCCATATCGTGTCGCGCTGGGGATATCGGCGGGTCTACTGGGGGCCTCGGCCGCGGGGGCGATCGGGGCCGCGGTGCAGGTCTCCCGCACGCCCTTCAAGGGCAGGCTGTACCAGGAGATCGAGCGCGCAACGGCGGCGAATGGCCTGCCGCACTCGCGGAGCGATGATATGTGCGTGGGGCCGGGCCGCGAAGTCGCGGAGGTGGTGGACGCCTGTGACAGGCGCGACCGGGTCGCCGGGGTCGCGGTAGCCATGACCGTGCTGAGCGGCGCTTTTGCCGTCTCGACGGTCGTGTTCGCGGTGCTGCTGGCGCGCGCGCGTGGGTCGCAGGCGGGTCGTTTGCGGGAGCACGCGGCGGGCGTGGTCGTGGCGCCGCAGCGCGGCGGCGCGGTGCTGACGCTCGGGGCCCGGTTCTAGGCGCGGCGCAGGGCGTCACTGCCAGGTCACGCTCAGGTTCTCGACGTAGGCGGTGAAGTCGTAGGCGGCATCGGCCGCGTGGATCAGCACGTAGGGGGTGTTCACCTTGGTCGCGAAATTCGGCTGCGGATAGGGCAGGCCGCTCCCTGCCTGATAGGCGGTCTTGACGTTGAAGACCCGCTCTTCGAGCAAGACGCCGCTCTGGCTGATGCGATAGCCGAGCGCGCCGTCGTTGGTGTTCCAGGTGTCGAGCTTGTACTTGGTGCCAGGCTTCATGCGCGTGTTGCTGAGACTCGGGCAATCGACGACGCCGCCGCCCGGCCACCAGAGCTCCACCGCGACACGGTTGTAGGTGGTTTGCCCCGGGCAATTGGCGCCTCCGATGATGATGCCCACGCCCTTGGGCTTTCCATTGTCCGGATACTGCATATCGCCCACCGAGTCCGAGCGCATGATCAGCGCCACGTGGCCGGCTCCAGGGACCAAGAAGTTCCACGAGGTGAAGTCGAAGACGGCGCGCTGCGTGGTCGCCGTCGGCGAGAGCACGGTGGAGGGTCGATTGAAGACCCAGGGGAAATAGTAGTTGCGCCAGGCATCACCGCCGCAGTTCGGGGCGCCCTGCGGCGAGCAGCGGCGGCCCAGGATGACCCCTCCCGGGACTGTAGGGGTCGCGGCGCCGTAAACGTAGCCGGCGACGCCGTCCAGCGTGAAGCCCGAGGCCTTCATCGAGGCGACCTCGGCCGCGCTCGCTGTATAGTAATGCATGCCGTCCAGTTCGGCGGTGAACTTGTTCAGCCGGTACAGCGGCACCGAGCCCGGGACCTGGGTGGTGTAGAGATGACCGGCGCTGTAGGTAGGCTCCCAGACCCAGCCGGCCTTGATCACCCCGTTGGCCTCGGTACTGCTGGTGGTGTAGAAGTGATCGGTCTGCGGCGCGCCCTTCCAGTAGCGCTTGAACTCGGCGGTGTTCGCCTGCGGGGTGCCCTCGACGAAGCCGACGGTCCGGAAGCTCCCCAGGGGCCCGACCAGATCGTCGTAGCCGTAGTCGGCGATGGCGGCGTTGATGACCGTCCTGTCGGTCGAATAGAGGTAGTCGTGGATATCGTCGTTGTAGACCGCCATCAGCGGGAGCAGCGGCTTGCGCTCCACCAGCGGCGGCGGCTCCGGTTGATACTGCGAGACGATCGGCATCCGGGCCTCGAGCCACGACTCCATGTCCCGCTCGCCGGGCACCCCCAGGGGCACGCCGAGGTAGGTCTGAGCGGGGTTCGACCAGCGATTGAGCCGGATGCAGGACGGGTTGTCGAGGCCCGCGAATTTGCAATCGATGTACCCGCCCATGATGGTCATCCACGTCTTGTCGGGTGACACGCGCGGCCGGGCGATCCCGGCGTTGGCGACATTCTCGTGTTGGCCCCCGAGGACGTGGCCGATCTCGTGGAGCGCGGTCAAGTCTCCCAGGGCATAGGCGCTCGTGGAGAGCGCGAAGGGGCTGGCCGGGATCGTCGAGGCGATGCCACCGACCCGCCCGTAGGGCGCCGGCATGTCGCCGGCCGCGGTCGGATCCTCGCTGACCAGGAGAAAGACGATGTCCGCGTAGGCGCTCTTCCTGGCCGCGTCGATGGCGGCGAAGGGCGCGCTGCGGGCCTTCATGCTGTTGATGATCGCAATCCGGCTCTGCCCGCTGAAGCTGCTCGCCACCGGCTGTACCCCCGCGGCGATCAGGTAGTTGTTGGGCGCCACAGCGCTGAGCTCCAGCGATTTATTGAACGCCGCGATGATGTTGGCGGCCTTGGCGCTCGGGGCGACCACGTCGCTCGCGTACAGGAACAGGACCCTGACGTTGCCGTTGGCCATGACCGTCGATGTCGGCAGCGCCGTTGCGAGGGCCGCGGGACCGTCCGGGCCCGCGTCCTCCTGTCGGAGCTCCGGCTCGCCTCCGGGGAGCATGGACCGGTCGACCATCTGGATCATGTGTGCGTCGGAGCTCGCGTGGGGCTCGACGAGCCATGTGTATTCGTCCCGCCGGATCGAGCCGACCAGCTGGCCGCCCTCGATGGAGAAGGTGAAGTCGGCGTCTTTATCGTCCGCGAGGTGACCCGAGAAGCTCGTGATGCCTGCCAGCAGCTCGTCCACGGTCTCGATCACGAGCATCGCGCGGTCGCCATCGGGGAGCGGGAATTCGAGCTCGCGCCCCACCGCGAGCTCGGCGCTCAATGCCTCGATGTCGATGGTCGCCAGGAGCGCGGCCTGCACCGCATCGTCGAAGCCGCGCCGGGAGGCCTCATGGTCGGCCGCGGACAGCTCCCGGGTCGAGAGCCGCACCAGCGGTGCGCCAGTGTCGGCGTCGAGGAGCTCTGGATCGAGGGTGTCGGCGCGGGTCAGCTCATGGTCCGGCGTCGTCTCCTCGTCGCAGGCCCCGATGGACCCGACGGTCAATGCACCGATGGTGTAGAGGGTCAGTGAACGGCTGAATCTTGTCTGCATGTGGTGTGGACGAGATACCCCGGATGCGGCGGTCCCCGATCCCACACGGATCCCTGCGCGAGGTGTCGGATCCGTGTCAGCGCCCGCGGCTTGCACGAGCGGGCGGGAGGGTGTAGACAGCGCGGCTCATCGACGATGCAGATCCCCTCGGCGCGGCTGACCATATCCTGTAACGGCGCATGTGTGACCGTACATCCGGGCGGTCTGATCGGGCGGGTGACGGGTGCAGAGGTGATGATCGCGGATCCGCGGGTCTCGGAGGCGCACGCGCTGGTGAGCCTGCGCAGCCGCGCGCTGAAGCTGTTGGCGCTGCGCGGCGGGCTGACGGTCGAGGGCCGTGATGTCGACGTCGTGACGCTCGAGCGCGGATTGCGGGTCGAGCTGGCGGACGGGCTGTTCATCACCGTCGAGCGCGTCGATCTGCCGACGCACACGCTGGTGCTCTGCGGTGCCGCGCAAGGGCCGGTGGAGCTCGGATCGTCGACACATTCGCTGCTGCTCGGCGAGGGGGGCGGTCCTCGGACGCTGCGGCTGGTGGCTGGCTTCGTGGCGAACGCGGCGGGCCACCTGTGGAGCAGCGGCGCCCGCCTTTGGATCCGCCTGCGCGAGCAGGAGCCGGAGATGGTGGTGGCGGGCGGGCAATGGAGCGTCGAGGGCGTCGCGCTGCGGGTGATCCAGGTGCCGCTCGATGGCACGAGCGATACGGTCGACGGAGCGCGAGCGCCGATGGAGCGCTCGAGCCTGGTGATCGTGGCGCGCTATACGAGTGTTCATGTCCAGCGCGAGGGCGGGACCGCGGTGCTCACGGGCAAGCCGGCCAACCTCGTCAGCGAGCTCGTGCGCTTCGGCGGCAAGCCGGTCCCGTGGGACATGCTCTCGCGCCAGATCTGGGGCGAGCGAACCGAGCGCGACCCGCTGCGCGACAACTTCGACGCGACCCGCAGCCGTCTGCGTCGCCAGCTCCGCGAGCTGGCGATCCGCGAGGATCTAGTCTCGCTCGACGGCTCGGGGAACGTCGAGCTCGTGCTCTACCCGGGCGACCGTCTCGTCGACGAGACCTGAGCGGCGGGTCAGCAGCGGGATCGGGACCGGTCGGCGGCGGCTGGGTTTCGGGCCCACCTCGTCGAGCCGATCAACCTCGACCATCTTCAGGCGACGATCGTCACGGCGAGGGGCGAGGCGTTGGCGCTCGGCGGCGTGCCCGATCGCCTCGCGCGGTTCGGCGCCACGGCGCACAACGGGCCCTGGGTGTTCGCGGGGGAGGTATGGTGGCAACCCGACGACGCGACCTTATGTGGCACGGCGGCGCCATCCTCGACCTCGCGCCGGTGAAGAAGGGCAAGGAGCGCTGCCTCGCGCTATCGGTGTCGACCGGCACGTTCACGGAATTCTCGCGGCTGTGCGAGGAGGCGCTGTATCACCGCGACTCCGCGCGCTTCCCGAGGCTGGCCGAGTTCGTCGGCGGCCCCGCGCTCCCCTCGAGCCGCCCGGACGCGGTCGGCCTGTGGCTCGAGGCGCCGCCGGGGCTCACGCCGACCACCGATGCGCCGGTGACCGATATCCCATGAGCCTCGGTGGCAGAAACGCAAAGAATCCGTGCGGGTCGAGCGGATGCAGTGAGCCGCTGCCGGTGGGGTGGATGCATCCGGGCGCGTAGCCGGGGCCGCGTCGGGACCGTCCGGCGGGCAGACCGGGCATCGCCTTGCCGACCGGCGACATGATCTAGCGGGCGCTGCCCGAGGGCGTGCTCGCCGTCGGCGGGAGGATCTCCGGGTTCGTCTACTGCGAGCGAGTCACCGACGTCTCGCGCGTCGCCTTCGTCGCGCCTCTCATCGAGGTCGGCGGCCAGCAGTTCGGGGAGATCCAGATCCCCTTCGTCGTCGAGTGAGGGCGACCATGACGGGCTAGCCTCGGCCCGCCTGCGAGCGTTCTACCTCTGGTAATCTCTCCAGCTCCCGACCATGCGAGCAGCGCACGAAACCCGGCCATTGTCGCAGCCGCAGCTCGCGGCCCTCGGCCACGTCGATGCCCTCGCCGCGCGAGCGAGGTCGGCGGCTCGCTATGCTCTGGCCGACATCCTGCGGCGAGCCGAGGTGATCGACGGGGCGCTCGACGCGGCGTTGACGGCCATCCGCGCCCACGCGCGGGTGGTGGTGAACTTCCACCCGGATCGGTTCGGCGTGAAGGGGCGGACGGTCGCCGAGGGGCTGCTTCACGAGGGCTGTTACCGCAGTCAATTCGAGACCGGGCTCTCGAACGGCAGCCTGACCGCGTACGCTGGCGGTGAACGGGATCTGTGGGAAGACCGCCTGTTCGGGGGCGCGTACCAGGCGGCGGGTGTCCCGGCCGGCGAGCGTCCCAAGTACGGCGCGCTGGAGCTCATCCGCCACCCCGATGGAGCCGCGCCGCGCTTCGGCTCGTGTCATCTGGTCCTGCGCGCCGAGGTCTCGGAGCGTTGCTCGTTCACCTTCGGGGGCAGCCAGGACCCGCTGGCGCTCGCGCAGTCGGGCACCCTGACGGCGCTCGAGTGCGTCATGGCGGCGTTGCTCGCCGAGGTCGAGAGGGGCCAGGGGTCGCTGGGCATCGGCGATGTGACGGTGGCGGCATTGTTGACCCGGTTGCCCCTCGAGCTCGCTAGCCCACGGCGCGACCCGGCCACTGCCACGCCGGGGCGGGCGCTCGACAGCTTCATCGAGGCCCAGGTCCATGGCGCGATCGATCTGCAGGCGGACGCCGAGCAGCTCGTCGCCGACCCCTCATTCCGCGGAACGCCGGTCGAGGAGCAGCTTCGAGGGATCTCCGCGCGATATGGCATCCCGTTGCTCTGGCACGCGGGATTCACCCTCGCTGTGGATAAAGTTCCGGGCGACTTTCGCGGACCCGCGATGCCGATCCTGGCGCGGCGCATCGCGGGGGACGGCGACTTGACGATCGCCGCCATCGGTCGCGCCGCCGCCTCCCTGCGCTGGCGGCCCGACGATTGGCGCGACTGGGGCGCCCACGACGAGACCCTGCAGCAGCTCAAGCAGCTCTGGCACGTGTTGGTGCAGTACGGGAGCCCCGCTCACTCGACCGCGTGCATGACCTGAAAGTACATGGTGTCGGGCACGAAGCGCCCGAGCTGGCCCGCGTCCCAGGTCTGGGTGGTCCCGTCGGGCTGCGTCACGGTGAAGATCGTCGTCTCGCGGGCGCCGGGGGTCCGCACAATGGTCATGAACACGCCCTGTCGGCCGGTCGCGGAGCCGACGCCGCTGAGCATGCTGTTCGGATCGATCACGATCACGTCGCTGTCGTTCGCGGTCACGACCGCGCCCTCGCGGGGCGCGGCGTTGCTGGTTGACCACGTGCTGCCGGCGGTGGGTTACCGGCAGTGGGTGCTCTCGTTCCCGGGCCCGATGGCGGTGCGTTTGGGCGACGACGCCGCTGCTGGCCGCCATCGCCGGACGGCTGGCGCGGGCGGTGATGCAGGACATGCACAGCAACAATTTCGGGGCCGCAGGTGTGCGGGCGTTGCTCACCTCGGCGACCTTGTCCCGCTCAGCGCTCGACGACGCCGCGAAGGTGCTGCAGCACTAAGTCAGCGACGCGGAGGTCGCGATGCTGGCCTCGGACTGCGGCGTCGCGGTCCGGGCCGACAAGCGCGACACGCTGCTCGCGATCGCGGACGCGAGCGCGGCGCCGTCGGCTGGCGCGTAGGCGAGTCCGCGGCGAGCAGCGCTGGATCGGGTGAGCGGCGAGCGTCAGGGCACGTGGCGCGACCAGAAGTCGATCGTCGGCCCCGAGATCGGGTGCATGCAGTGACCCGCGCCATCGTGGACCAGCGAGTCGACCGTGAAGCCCAGGTCCTTGTACTCGACGATGCTGTCGACGATGTTCGGCGCCAGGAAGTCCTCGCTGCCGTAGTTAAAGTAGATCGGGATCTTGCCGCGCATCACCGTGTCCTTGCTCGGGTCCCAGGCCCACCCGAACGAGAGCCCCGAGCCGCCGCAGTTGGCCACGAACACGCCGGGGACCCGGTGAGCGACGTGGGGGATGAACGAGCTGCTGAAGTGCCACGACCCGCCCGAGACCCCCCAGTAGAGCGTGGCGTCGGCGTACACCGGCTCGTACGCGGCGATGAAGGCCTCGATCGTGGTCGCCACCGCGTCCGCGTGCTCCGGCTGCGCCGCCCCGAACGCGATCGTGTTGTCCTCGTAAGAAGCCGGCGAAAGCACGCCCACGACCATCGTGTGGCGGGCCTCGGTCCACGCGAGGATGTCGGGCGGGAAGCCCCAATTCTCGAGGTAATCGGCCGCACCATCGCCGTGAAAGAACACCGCCAGGCGCTCGACCGCCTCGCCCTCCGGCGGCGGGAAGAACTTCACGTCGATCCCCTCGACCGTCGTGTGGCAGCCCTGGCGGCCCTCGTGCTGGAACGACTCCCCGCAGGCGATCCCCGGCGGGGGCGGACCCGACGTGGTGTCCCCGGTGTCCCCGGTGTCCCCGGTGTCCCCGGTGTCCCCGGCGTCCCCGGTGGTCGGCTCGCCGCCCTCGCTGCTGCCGGTCGTGCCCTTCCCGTCGCCGCTGCTCGTCGTCGCCCCGGCGCTGCTCGTCGACGTGTCGCCGCCGCCCGCGTCACCGCAGCCAGCTGCGAGCAAAGACCAGGCGAGGGGTATGAACGAGACCCGGGGCGCGTGAAGGACCATCAACACGCAGCGTATCGTCGTCGCCGACACGAGCGCCACTGCTGACACGTCGTGACCGTGTGCGCTACGCCTCGTCGACGTCGACCGCCCGCATCCGGCCCGGGTCACTTCTTGGCGATATTCCTGGTCCGGTCGAGCCGCAGGCGCCGATGTTACACTGCCCGGGTTATCGCTATCGAGTTCTCTGTTGCCACATACAACATTCTCCCCGACGCCTACGTCCGCCGCCGACGGCTATCCGCTATCGCCGCCCCGCGTCGTCCGCTCCTGCCCGCTCGCTGCTCGCGGACGAGGACGGCCCGCGCTTCGCTGCGGCGGCAGATGCTGGGCGATGCCGGGGTCGGAGCCCGGGTGACAGCCGGGATTGAATCGGTCATCCTGGCGGCGTGGGCGTCCGCGACCGATCCAACCACAGCGTCCAGGGAGCGCTGTCCTGTCTGGTGCTGGCGGTGTTGGCCGCGTGCGGCGACGGCGACGCGGTCGCGGGCGGGACAGGGACGTCGGAGACGACGCTGTCGGAGAGCTCGACGGGCGGGACGAGCGGTGAGGACGCGTTCGCGGCGGTGCTCGATCGGCTGGTCGCACCCCATCTCGATCCGTCCGGGACGACGGGGGCGATCGGGCTGGTGGCGGCGGTGGTCGGTCCCGGGGTGCGGGTCGTGGCCGGCTACGGCGCGACCCGGCTCGGGGGCCCGGCGCCGGGGCCCGACACGATCTTCGAGATCGGATCGCTGACGAAGGTGTTCAGCGGATTGCTGCTCGCCCGCGCGATCGATCGCGGCACCGTCGCGCTCGCCGATCCGATCGATCCGGCGTTCCCGCTCGGGGCGCCGCAGTTCGCGGGGCAGTCGATCACCTTGCAAGACCTGGCGACACACTCGTCGGGGCTGCCCAGGATGCCGAACAACACCCACTCGGCGGATCCCCAGAACCCGGGCGCCGGCTACAGCGAACAAGACCTCGCCGAATTCATGGCGAGCTGGACGCTCAAGGCGGCGCCGGGCACCACGCTGATGTACTCGAACCTCGGGGCCGGGGCGCTCGGATACATCCTGGTTGAGGACGCGGGCGAGGCGAGCTACGAGGCGCTGGTGCGGCGCGACCTGGCCGAGCCGCTCGGGATGGTCGACACCCGGATCGCCATACCGGCAGCAGACCAGGCGCGCGTCGCCCGGGGCTACTGGCAGGGGATCGCGGCGCCGGCCAACGAGATCGGCGAGCCGCTCGCCGGCGGCGGGGCGCTGCGCTCGAGCGGCGCGGACATGCTGCGCCTGGTCGAGGCCGCGCTCGGGGTCGGTGACCCGGCGGTGGTCGCCGCGTGGAGCCGGGCGATCGAAGCGCAGCGACCGAGCCCGCAGGGGGAGGAGGGGCAGCTCGGACTGCTGGTGGCGCGCGAGACCGTCGACGGGCGGTATCTGTACTTCAAGGACGGTCAGACCGCGGGCTTCTCCAGCTATCTGCTGTTCTCGCCGTCGCCGCCCGCGGCGGTGGTATTGCTGGCGAACGCGGGCGACCTGGCCGAATCCGACGCGCTGAAGGTGCTCGCGCGCGAGGTCCTCGACGCGCTCGCTCTCTGACCGGTCAAGGTCGGAACCCGGCTAATCGCGGCACTGGCGCGCATTCTTCCTCCGAAGGGGAGCATCTAAGCGCATGAGCAGCATCGCGGCGATCGTTCGCCCGCGCATGCGCCTCACGCCGCACCGGCGACCATCGCCGGGATCGCGGCCACAAAGACCGAGCCCACCCCGAGCTCGGACTGAACCGTCAAATGCCCGCCCATCATCTCGACCAGTCGACGCGAGATCGTGAGGCCGAGCCCGGTCCCGCCGTAAACGCGCGTCGTCGCGTCGTCGGCCTGCACGAACGCCTCGAAGATCCGCTCCTGTTTGTCGAGGGGGATGCCGATCCCGGTATCGGCGACCGAGAAGTGGCACCAGGGCTGCCCGTCCGCGCCCGCCGCCTCGTGCACCCCGAGCGTGATCGTGCCGCCGCTCGTGAACTTATTGGCGTTACTCAGCAGATTGAGGATCACCTGGCGCAGCCGCGTCGGGTCCGCGTATATGGTCGGCGTCGAGAGACGTATCTGCCGCACGACCCGGTTGCCCTTCTGGGCGGTGCTCGGCTCGATCGTCATCGTCAGCTCCTCGATGAGCTCCGCGACGTCGACCGGCACAACGTGAAGCTCGAGCTTCTCGGCCTCGATCTTCGACAGGTCGAGGGTGTTCTGGATCAGGCTCAGCAGGTGCCTGGCCGCGCGCGTGATCCGCTCCAGGTCGCGCTGAGTCGACGGATTCGTGTCGGAGCCTATCTCCTCGCACAACAGCTCGCTGTAGCCGATGATCGCGTTGAGCGGGGTACGCAGCTCATGGCTCATGTTGGCCAGGAACGCGCTCTTGGCCCGGTTCGCGGCCATCGCGTCGTCGCGCGCCTTGACCAGATCCGCGGTGGTATGCAGCAGCTCCTCGGCCATCATGTTGAGCCCGATCGCCAGGGCGTTGACCGAGTCGTCTCGGCCCTCTCGGACTGTCACCTGCACGTCATAGTTGAACGCCGCGAGCGAGGTCACCATCTCGACGAGGTCAGCGAACTGATCGTCGCGCCGCCGCATCTCGACGCGCATTTGCTCGCGGTCGCGGATCAGCTGGCCGACGCGCCGCTCCAGGCGTTCGAGGGTCGACCCGTCCGGAGGCGCGGACCCAGCATCGGTGGCGAGCACCCCCTCGATCGCCGAAACGAGCGCGAGCAGGCGCGCTTCACGGTCTCCGCTGGGGCTTCCTCCCACCATCGAGCACCATCAGATTCTCGACTGACGCCGGATCTCCTCGAGCCACGCGACGGCCTCGGCCTCCTGGGAGAACAAACGCAGCGGGAAGCTCGGGCGGTTGACCTGGATCAGGAAATTGCCGATGACGCGACCGACCGCCGACCCGATGAGCATCGCCGTGGCGATCGTCACCTTCGCGTTCTCGGGCCCGGCGTAGTACTCACGCGCCTCGCGGCTGACCTTCTTCGCCAGGCGGGCGTCGAGCAGCGTCGGCACGCGGACCCCGTCCGTGAGCCGAGCGCACGCCTGGATGTTCTCCATCGCGTCGTTCAGGGTGTGCTCCTCGGTCGCCTTGACCCGGCAGCGGAGGATCGCGTCCTCACCGAAGGTGATCGACTGAGTGCGTGTCTCGACGCTCTTCGCCATCGCCCCTCACTCCCGCCCCAACCCGCGCAGCCACTCGATCGCCGGTTCCGGCTCGCCGAAGAGCCGCAGCGGGAACACCGTCTTGTTGATTCCGAGGAAGAAGTTGCCCATCATGCGGCCGATCGACGAGCGCACCAGCAAAGCCACGGCGAGCACGACCTTCGCGTTCTCCGGCCCGGCGTAGTACTCACGCGCATCCCGGGTGGCCGAGGCCGCGTGAGCGCGCATATCGATGACACAAAGGCGCCGCGTCCCACCGCCGGCTCGCCCGAAGGCCAGGACGTTCTCCTTGGCGTCATCCAGCGTGGTCACGAGGCCCGGGGCGACGACGGCCCGCAGGATCCCGTCGTCGCCGAGCCAGACCTTCTCCGTCCGCGTGGTCAGGACGCCATCATTTGGGACTTCAAGTTCGCTCATGGTGACTCCCGCGCCGGGAGACATCCTACCAGACCGCTCACGCGGCTAGGCGGGAAAAATCCCCTGGCCGGGCGTCAGCACATTGTTCGGGTCGAACTCGCACTTGGCCTCGACGAAGGCGTCCCACTCGCAGCCGAAGTGGTCCTCCCAGTCGGCCGGCGAGAAGGGCACCGCCGAGATCGGATAGCGCTTGCCGCCGAGGTCGCGGAGTTGCTCATAGATCGAACGGTTCGCCGCGACCAGGCCCTGCACCACCGGCGGGACCGGGGGGGCGAAGCGTAAGATCGAGAACAAATAGCAGATCTCGCCCTCGGGCAGCGCCATGAACGGCGCGCTCACCTTCGAGCGCCGGAACGGGTAGATCAGGATCGGCCCGTTGCCGGTGTCGTTCACCGTCGTCTGGTCGAGGACCCCCTGAACGAAGCCGGCCGCGACGTCGCCCGGGACGAAGATGTCGAGCCACGGATGCGGCAGCTCCCAGGCCCCCACTGACTTCAAGAACTCGACGAGGGGCGCGATCCGGTTGGCGAAGCTGAAGTAGTCGGAGTCCTGGACCACCAGCGTCCCGGGGTTACACGACAGGTCGCCGACCATCTGGGCCTGGTTCGGTTCGCTGCCCGGCTTGAAGTACTTGGCGAGCTCAATCTTGTAGATCCACCCGCCGGTCTGCTTGGCCTCGGCCGAGCCCTCGACGTAGTCGAAGCGAGCGGCGTCGATCATGGCCTCTTGATCGGCCATCATCACGGCGATGTCGTCGTAGTAAGCCGTGTATACCCGCACCATCGGCTTGACCTTCACCAGGCGCACACGCGCGCGCACGATGATGGCGAACTGCCCGAGGCCGCAGCGAACGGCGTCGAACAGGTCCTTCTTCTTGCTCTTTGAACAGGTCTCCTTCTTGCCCTCACCGGTGATCACCTCCAGCTCGAGCACGTTGTCGGCCATCACGCCGTGACGCGACACCTGACCGCCGATACCGCCCACCGAGAGCACCCCTCCGACGCTGAGGTCGATGTGATCGGTGAGGACCGGCGGGCTCTTGCCCAGCGGCACCGTCACCGCCAGCAGCTCCCGCCAGCGCACCCCGGCGTCGACCCACACGCTGTCGTCCTTGACCTCGTCGATCTCGGCGAACACCGACATGTCGATCACCACGCCCCCCGCGACCTGCGACTGCCCGTAGGTGCTGTGGGTGTTTCCAAGCATGCTCATCCCGCCGACCTTGATGCCGTGCTCGTTGGCGAACTTGATGACGCGCCTGATGTCCTTGACGCTGCCGGGGATCAACACCGCGACTGGTGCGCTCGAGACGATGTGCCCGAAGTCGTCGGCCGCCTGGCTCAGGAGATCGCCCGCCAGCACCAACTCGCCGTCGAGGTTCGGGATGTCGATCGTGTCAGGCTCGGGTTGAGTCGCCCAGGCGCCGCGGCTCGGGCTGTAAGCGACGACCGCGGTGGCTACCGCAAGAGCACCCTGCAAAAATCCTCTGCGCTTCAACATGTCAACCTCCCGGATCTCGGACAGATACAACACCACAACGGTGACGAGCGACGCAAGGCCCTGCATCTGAAAACTGCGAATCGGGGACGAGCCGTCGCCGCCTGCTCCACTCACCCCCATGGTGCCGCGGGCACCTACATGGGCGCCACCATCAACACCGTGCAGTGGCTACGAGCGACATGTGTCATGGTACGCTCGCCGCGTGGAGCACAATTACGATGTCATCATCGTCGGCGGTCGACCGGCGGGTTCGAGCCTCGGCGCCCGGCTCGGCGCCGCCGGGCTCAACGTGCTGATCGTGGAGCGAGCGACCTTCCCCAGCGGGCCCGCGGTCTCGGCCCCGTTCCTGCTGCCCCACGCCATGGCGCTCCTCGACGAGATCGGCGCGGATGAGGCGCAGTTCGCCGAGTCCACGCCGCAGCTGCGCCGCTTCGTGCTCGAGCTCGCCGACTATTTCCGCGTAGTCATCCCATTCGACGCCGCGGTCGGCGGCCGCAATTACTTCTACACGGTCGACCGCCAGCGCCTCGACACCTGCCTGTGGCGCGGCTTGTCGCGCTGGCCCAATGTCCACACCCTCGCGGACACCAAGGTCATCGACCTCGCGCGCGACGCCGACGGCGGCGTCGTCGGCGTCGTCGTCGAGGACGCGGCCGGCCAGCGCCGCGAGCTCCGCGGCCGCGCCGTCATCGGGGCCGACGGACGCTTCAGCCTCGTCGCGCGCAAGGTCGACGCCCAGACCACCGAGTCGCGCGACGACGTGGCCACCACCATCTATTTTGGCCTCCTCCGGCAGATCTGTGGGTCGGATAGCTGTCTCTTAGACCAGGTTCTCGGCCAACGCCGAGAAGGCTTCGCCTTCGCGGCCTAACGGCGCTGTGCTGGTGGGCGGCGGGGCGGTCAAGGGCCGCCGTAGGCGGTGAGCGCAGCGAGCTTGCCCTTGAGGGCCGCGTTGGCCACCAGCGATACAAGCACATCGGGGCCCTGCGATGAGGTAGAGTGGAGTTCCTACACAACCAATCATCGCCCAAGGAAGGGCGCCCGATGCTGGTCAAGACTCTGCTCAATTCCGTCGAGAAACACAAGGGCTTCGTGTACGAGTGGATCAAGCTCGTGCTGGTGGGGACGCAGAAGCAGCTCCACATCAAGGTCCGGCCAGCGAAGGGCTGCAAGGGCGTGTGCTCGATCTGCCTGCTGCCGGGGCCGACGTACGACACGCTGGACCAGCGCAAGTTCCAGTTCGTCCCCCTGTGGGGTATCGTGGTCTTCTTCCTGTACGCGATGCGCCGGATCTCCTGCGCGACGTGCAAGGCTGTGGTCGTCGAGAAGGTCCCGTGGGCCAGCGGCAAGCAGCGGGTCACGACCAGCTTCGCCTGGTTCCTTTCCCGCTGGGCGAAGCGCATGAGCTGGAAGGAGGTCGCGGTCGCCTTCGGCGTGTCCTGGGATACCGTATATGCCGCCGTGAAAATGGCAGTCGACTATGGCCTGGAGCACCGCTCGCTCGAGGGCGTGACGGAGATCGGCGTCGACGAGGTGATGTGGCGGTCGGGCAAGCGGAAATATCTCACGGTCGTCTACCAGATCAATGAGGGCTGCCGGCGCCTGCTGTGGATCGGGAAGGACCGCAAGCAGACGACCCTCGTGGCGTTCTTCAAGTGGTTCGGCCGTGGCCCCGCCAGCAAGCTGCAGGCGGTCGCCTCGGACATGTGGCAGCCGTTCCTCAACGTCATCGCCGAGCGCGTCCCCTGGGCCCTCAACGTGCTCGACCGCTTCCACATCACCGCCAACGTCAGCAAGGCCGTCGACAAGGTCCGCGCCGAGGAGGCCCGCGCCCACGCCCGCAAGGGCACCCCGGTCCTCAAGCACACCCGCTGGCTGCTGCTCCGGTCGCCCGAGAACCTCAAGAAGAAGCAGCGCGTGTCGCTCAAGCAGCTGCTCAAGTTGAACCTCAAGACCGTCCGCGCCTACCTGCTCAAGGAGGACCTGCGCAGGCTCTGGCAGCACTGCAGCATCACCCTCGCAGGCGCCTTCCTGTTCGAGTGGTGCCGCGCCGCCAAGGCCTCTCGCATCGAGCCGATCGCCAAGGTCGCCCGCACCCTCGAGAAGAAGAAGGACCTCGTCCTCAACTGGTTCCGCGCCTGCGGGGCCGTGTCCTCGGGCGCCGTCGAGGGCCTCAACAACAAGCTCAAGGTCATCGTCCGCCGCGCCTATGGCTTTCGCAGCTACGACGTGACCACCAACGCCCTCTACCACGGCATGGGGCACCTTCCAGAGCCCGCCTTCCATCATCGCTTCTGCTGAGCACTACGCCGCGATATCGTCGATCAGGCAGCTATGCTGCCCACAGATCTGCCGGAAGACCC
>Ga0209480_10001176_pt1 | contig 19348 bp, 20 predicted proteins | sample JI61114C2DNA_FD_187501 | JGI IMG/M metagenome (GOLD analysis project Ga0209480, IMG submission 187501) | Wastewater effluent complex algal communities from Wisconsin, to seasonally profile nutrient transformation and Carbon sequestration -... | ecosystem: Engineered > WWTP > Effluent > Algae... | reverse complement strand
TGAAATCTCCCGGGGATCCAGCCATCCGGGTGGAAGCGGATTCACTGGTATATACCCGTGAAGTCAGCCATCTCTGCTGCCGGGAAGTAACCCTGAACACCAGGCGGGAAAACGCGTTGATTATAATATCAGAACACTGGTTCAGACCCGGCTGTAAATGCAGGTGCAGTTCAGCTGTATCTGCAGTGATACGCCGGCTGCCGGCAGGTGAATACCAGGTGCTGGTTATTGAAACCGGTACAGACCCGGTGAATGATCAGCCCGTCAATGGGACAGATACATTGTTGCGGCAGAAAATCACTGTTCAGTAAAATACTTATTCACAGGGGCGATCCGGTTTCAGCATATCGGGCCATCAACGTAATTTGCGCCCATGATGGATTATTTAAGCGGCCTGAATGAAAGGCAGAAGGAGGCGGTATTGCACAAAGACGGGCCGATCATGATTGTGGCCGGGGCCGGCAGCGGGAAAACCAAAGTGCTGACTACCCGGATCACTCACCTGATGGCCGCACATGGAGTGGATGCCTTCAATATCCTGGCGCTGACTTTTACGAATAAGGCTGCCAAAGAAATGAAAGAACGGGTGGAACGGATTCTCGGGAATGGCGAAGCCCGTAATCTCTACATCGGCACTTTCCACTCGGTATTTGCCCGTATACTCCGCTTTGAAGCCGAGAAAATCGGCTACCCCCGCAATTTCACCATCTATGATACCGACGATGCCAAAAGTGTGGTGAAAGCCGTGGTCAATGAAATGAACCTGGATGATAAGCATTATAAACCCAATCAGGTATATAACCGGATTTCATCTGCCAAGAATGCCCTTGTGGGTCCGGCTGAGTACCGGAACGATTACGGGTTGCAACAGGAAGATATGCGGGCCAACCGGCCGGCTATCGGGCAGATCTATGATGCCTATGTCAAACGCTGTTTTAAAAACGGGGCCATGGACTTCGACGACCTGCTCCTGAAATTTTATGAACTGCTGAAAACGGTCCCTGAAGCCCTGGCGAAGTACCAGCACAAGTTTAAATATATCCTGATAGATGAGTACCAGGATACCAACCCGGCCCAGTATGAAGTAATCAAACTCCTGGGTGCCATGCACGAGAATGTATGCGTGGTGGGTGATGATGCCCAGAGTATTTATTCCTTCCGGGGAGCCACCATTGAAAATATTTTGCAGTTTCAGAAGGACTATGATGAAGTAAAACTGGTAAAGCTGGAACAGAATTACCGCAGTACCAAGAGTATCCTGCATGTGGCCAATGAAGTGATCAAAAACAATAAAGGGCAGATTGAGAAAGTACTGTTTACCGATAATGGAACCGGAGAAAAGATAAGGCTGATCCGTACCATGACCGATAATGAGGAGGGTAAATATGTAGCCGATACCATTCAGGAACAGAAACTCCGGAATCATTACAGCAATAAGGATTTTGCCATTCTCTACCGTACCAATGCCCAGAGCCGGGCTTTTGAGGAATCGCTTCGCCGGATGGGTATTCCGTATACAATTTATGGAGGCATCAGCTTCTATCAGCGGAAAGAGATCAAGGACATGGTTGGCTACCTGCGGCTGATTGTAAATCCCCGGGATGAGGAAGCCATCAAACGGATTATCAATTACCCGGCACGGGGCATAGGAAAAACGACCATTGATAAACTGCTCTTAGCTGCCAATGAGAATAATATCAGTGTATGGGAAGTACTGGAGCAGGCCGCCCAGTTCGGGTTCAGGGCCGGCACTCTATCTGCACTGGAAGATTTTGTGATCATGATGAAGAGTTTTGCCAGCATGCTGACCAAACAGAATGCCTATGAAGTGGCCTTCCATGTGGGCAAGCATACCAACCTGGTCAAAGAACTTTTCAATGATAAGAGTACGGAAGGAGTGCAGCGCTATGAGAATATCCAGGAATTACTGAACTCTATTAAAGAATGGACCGAGAGTCCCGATAATGAAGATGGCGAAGTGGTGGACAAGAGCCTGGCTTCTTACCTGCAGCAAATTACCCTGCTGACGGATGCGGACGAAAAAGATCCCGACGCGGATACGGTAAAGCTGATGACTATACATGCGGCAAAGGGACTTGAGTTCGGTTGTGTATTTGCCGCCGGACTGGAAGAAATGCTTTTCCCGAATGCCATGGCCATTAATACCCGGGAAGAACTGGAGGAAGAACGCCGGTTGTTTTATGTGGTCGTCACAAGGGCCAAGCAACGACTTTGGATTACTTATGCCAATACCCGTTACCGCTTTGGCCAGCTGGTGCAGAATGAACCCAGCCGGTTTATTGAAGAAATTCCCCAGGACTATCTGGACAGGAGTTTTGCCGGTGGAGGCAGCAAAAATCAGTCACCCAATCATTGGGGAGGCGGATCCGCATTCAACCGGATGAAAGGCTGGGGCAATGAGGATAATAGTACCGGTGCTCATGATGCCGAAAAGCGGTATGGCCCGCCGCCTTCAAAGAAACCATCTTCCACGCCCTCTTATCTTCCCCCCAAACCGGCACAACCCAAAGTAGTGGAACACAAGCCGGCAGCCGATTTTGTGGCCAGTGATACGTCTGGTCTGCAGGTGGGACAAAAAGTAGAACACCAGAAATTCGGTTTCGGGGAAGTGATGAAAATGGAAGGAGCGGCACATAACCCGATAGCCACAGTGAATTTTGAACATAACGGGGAGAAGAAGATTATGTTGAATTATGCGAAGTTGAGGATAGTGGAATAATGAGTAATCAGTAATGAGTAATGAGTAATGAGTGTCTTGACGGTTGAAAAGGCATTAATCATTTGAACTCTCCGAAAATCGGCTTGTAAATAACTTTGAAGATTTTTCAATATTTACTCATTACTGATTATTCATTACTCATTCATTATTGCTCCTTCGTCAGCTAAACCTAACCCATCCAAATAAACATTCTTAGAATATTCACTTTCCCCATGCCCACCGCCAAGCAAAAGAAAAAAATCCGCCGGGTTATATTCATCCTGGTTGTATCTGCCCTGCTGGGCGTGGCCGCCTGGAGAGGCTGGCAATGGTGGCAGTTAAGAGAAGCCCGCTACACACATTACCCGGCTTTTGGCATTTCTATTCCCGGGGGCTATTCCATTCATGGCATTGACGTATCCAAATACCAGCACCTGATTTCCTGGGAAGGGGTGAAGAAAATGAAGGTGAAAGAGATTCAGATGGGTTTTGCCTTTATCAAAGCCACGGAAGGGACCAGTTATACCGATCCGCAGTTTAAACGCAACTGGAAAAAGTCACTGGAAGCAGGACTGGTACGCGGAGCCTATCATTTTTTTATAGCATCCAGGGATGGAAAAGCACAGGCTGGTAACTTTATTGATAAAGTAGAACTGGATCCAGGTGATTTTCCCCCTGTACTGGATATAGAACAACTGAATGGAACGCCGGTGGCACTTTTAAAGAAAAGGGCGAAAGAATGGCTGGATATCGTGGAAGAACATTACGGAGTTAAGCCGATTATCTATACCAATGTGGACTTCTATAACCGGAACCTGGGTGAAGAATTTGATGGCTACCCGCTCTGGGTGGCCCATTATTACCAGCCGCAGCAACCCCGCATCGGCCGGGGCTGGATACTCTGGCAACACAGTGACAGGGGCCGGGTGAACGGGATTGTCTCGCCCGTGGACTTTAATGTATTCAACGGGGATTCGGCTGAATTCAGGCAACTGCTGATCCGATGAACAGGCAGAGGGAGGAGGATGAAATTGTAGTAACTTGTCTGTTCAATTCAATCAAATGGAACAGGGCTGGGACAGCGATGTAAAACAGTTTTTCAGTAAAATCCTGAATACAGTTTCACTCACACTTCTCTGGGCCATAACAGCCGCCACGGCCGGAATTTATTTCCAACTGGGATGGGCAGGGAATAAACCCATGATCTATACTGTCATTTTTTACATAGTATTGGCTGTAACGTTATACCTGTTGGTTCGTTATTTGTACAGAACCTGGAGAAAAGGCTAAAATACCCTCACCGGGGGATGGTCTTTTTTCATTAAACCTGTATTTTAGATGCTAATACCACACGGCTTATGGAATTAAAGCAACTCAGCAAATGGATGGTAATTACCGGCGCGCTCCTGATCTGGACGATTAAATTTTTTATCCGTCCGTTTTTCCATTTTGACCAACCGATGCATTTTTTTCTGGGTATTGCACCCAATTTCCTGGGTTCCTTCCTGATTCCTTTCGGAGCCTGCTGGTTTTTCAGTGGCCGTCAGTATTTACTGGCCCGTATTTTCCGCCTGGAAGGATTGGCCGATCTGCGTATCGTTTGTCTGCTTGGATTTGCCCTGCTGGTGATTAATGAGTACCTGCAGCTGATTCCGGTATTTGGCCGGACTTTCGACTATTTTGATATTGTATTTTCTTCTTTTGGTCTGCTGCTTTCGTATGTTGTGTTTGGGAAGCTGCAGCAGCGGATGCAATATGCTTAACTGCTGTGATCTGCTCTGATCACCCATTCCCCTTCGTTTTTTCTTAAAAGCTGAGCATTGAATCAGTGTTCACAATCATCCGCATGGGCATGATTATGTACCTGGCAGGAGCGGTAATTGTTGATATGGGCCGTTACTATCAGCAGTACGGCCGGGATCAGGAGCCAGTTATGGAATTCCAGGAAAAACTGTTTTAATACCAGGAAAACAAAGCCGGTGTAAAAGAGACCCATCGGCAGCAGACTGTGGTGATGTTTACTATACCCATGCCAGAGGGAATACGTACCAATGGCCAGCGACAGCAGGATCATGCCAATTTCAAATCCGAGGTGATGGATGATATTAAACCCGAAAAGCGGCAGGCTGGTGAAAAACAGGGGCAGGAGGGCGCAATGAATGGCGCAGGCCAGTGAGGCCCCGATTCCTAATGCATCCCAGTTTATTTTTCCTTTCATGTGAGCCGGTAAAGGTAGTAAAAAGCAACACAGTTGCAAAATAATCTGTTCCGGGAATTATCTGAACCATCCGGATCGTAACTTTGTTTTTCAATAAATTATTATGTCGAAAAAGGGCTGGATTTATACCTTGTTTTTTGTGACCCTGGCATTTGGCTTCTATTTCGTCCTGGCGCAGATTATACCGGGTTATAGTACGCCAAAAGTGCTTCCCATCAGTTTCATCAGGCCGTTCAGTTTCACTACACAGGACGGAAAGACTTTCACTGAAAAAGACGTGGCGGGTAAAGTATATGTGGCTGAGTATTTTTTCACTACCTGTAAAACCATTTGCCCGGTAATGAATACCCACATGAAGGAAGTATATAATGAGTTTAAGAATGAAAAGGATTTTCTGATCTTGTCGCATACCTGTGATCCGGAAACGGATTCAGTGGCACAGATAAAAAAATACGCCGATTCCATGCAGGTGGATACCCGCCGCTGGGTTTTCCTGACCGGCCGTAAGGACAGTTTATACAATACTGCCCGGATCAGTTATACCATTGATGATCCGAATAATAACCTGAAGAAACTGGAGGACCAGTTTTTGCATACACAATTCTGGGCCCTGGTGGATCGTAACGGAGATGTCCGCAAGATCTATGACGGCATCAAATACAATGAAGTGAAAAAAATGATCAGTGATACGAAGAAATTACTGAAGGAATAAAAAATTGAAACAAATGCCTCACAAACATACACAGGATATTGAAACCCGGATTGCCTCGCTGCTCAAGCGGTGTGATCTCAGTGTAACTGAAAGCCGCCGGAAAATTCTGCATCTTTTTCTGGAACAGCCCGGTGCCCTGGCCCATGGAGATATTGAGAAAAAGGCCGGTGAAAAATTTGACAGGGTTACCGTCTACCGCACCCTGCAGGCCTTTGTCGACAAGGGCATCATTCATACAATTCCCACTACGGACAATTCGATCCGTTATGCACTCTGCAAGGATGAATGTTCCGCCGGCCACCATCATGATCATCATATTCATTTTGTCTGTCACCAATGCGCCAATACTTATTGTCTGGATGATGTGGTGACGCCGGACATAAAATTACCCAAAGGCTATCAGGCCGAGCAGGTGGAAGTAGTGGTGGAAGGGGTTTGTAAAAATTGCAAGGGGTGAGGGAAAGAAAAGAACCAAGATACCAAGATGCCAAAGAAGAACCAAGGTTCAATTTTCAAATAAATCTCAACCCTTTCTCCGGGGATATGGTTGGAATTAGGATCTTATTACAAATCCTTCAAGGTAGAAATCAGAATATACTTAGCACAACTACCGAAGTATCCTCCGTAGCTTAAGCGAAGGAGGGCTTTCTGCATTTTAAGTGTTGTACCCTCCTTCGCTAAAGCTATGGAGGGCGATGAAAAACAAAGCCCCGGTGTAGAAACATCGGGACTTTAGGTTAAGGCTCTGATTAGTAGCTATTTCATACTGCAATGGTTAATGCAGTAATATAGTTTAATGCAATGGAGCATCTATTTTTCTGAATCAAAAATAACAAGCTGGTTTCACATTTCCGAAAAAATGATATACCACTTTCATGGTATTTTTTGCAGCTCAGAGGCTATCCAGCTCATTTTTAACAAATTCCATCAGGTCCTTTATGGCATTTGGCGAGAAATCGAACTGTAAACCAGCGCTTTTGAACAGTTCCGGAAGAGTTTTGGTACCACCCAGCTGCAGCGCGTTTATATAATTAGCGACTGCATTTTCAGGGTTTTCCTTGTATTGTTTCCATAATCCTATGGCACCCAGCTGGGCAATGCCATACTCGATATAGTAAAAGGGTACTTCAAAAAGATGCAGCTGCCGGTGCCAGCCATAACGGCGGTAATCCTCCAGTCCGGAGAAATCGATTACCGGGGATGAGAACTCATTCAGGATCTCCAGCCATTTATCGGCTCTCTCTGTTTCAGTATGTGCCGGATGCTCATATGCCCAGTGCTGGAACTTATCAATAGTGGCAATCCAGGGGAAGATCGTAATCACCCTTTCCAGTTGCTGTTCTTTGGCTCTTTTCAGTTCATCTGCATTATCGAAAAACACCTGCCAGTGATTCATGGAAAAAAGTTCCATACTCATACTGGCCACTTCTGCAATTTCGGTCGGGTATTCTTTAAATCCGGTCAGCTCCAGTTCATGTGCCAGAAAGGAGTGAATGGCATGTCCGCCCTCGTGTACCATGGTGGTTACATCATCCAGCGTACCCGCTGCATTCATGAAAATAAAAGGGGCACCGGTTTCTGCCAGCGGACAGTTATAACCACCCGGGGCTTTCCCTTTCCGGCTTTCCAGGTCCAGCCTTCCCATTTCCCGCATCTTCACCAGGCAGTCACCAAAGAAAGTCTTCATGGTATTGAAACACTGAATACTTTTCTCTGTCAGTTCTGCCCCGGTCTGGAAAGGTCGCAGCGGCAGTGTACCAGCGGGCTCCGCATCAATATCCCAGGGACGGAAATTGGTCAGTCCGAGTTTTTGCTTTTTGGTTTCGTAAATCTTGTTTACCAGGGGCATCACATGCAGTTTTACCGCTTCGTGAAACTGGTAACAATGTTCCTTTGTATAATCAAAACGGCCCAGTTCAAGGAAACGGAAATCGCGGTAATTAGCAAGCCCGGTGTTAAGGGCCACCTGATGACGTTTTTGCAGTAAGGCGCTGAAAAGATTATTCAGGGCTTCTTTATCCTGGAGGCGTCTTTCACTTATTTTCCGGTAAACCGATTCACGCAGGTCACGGTCCGCATCTTCCAGGAACCGGGCTGCCTGTTGCAGTGTATATTCCTGGCCATTTACTTCCACGGCCATTTTACCAGAGATCACCCCGAACTGTTGTTGCATCACATTCAGTTCCGCGTTGATCGGAATATTTGCTTCGCGGAAAATGTCAATGTTCTTTTTCACATTCCGCAGGTAGGTAAAATACTTGTCAGCGTCCAGTTCATTGGTATAGGGACAGGCAATCAGTTTTTTATTCAGTTTATCGGAATAGGGCTGAATCTTCGGCTGCAGTTCCATCATAAAAAAAGTGAAGGATTCTTCCAGCTCTTTATTTTCCGTATCACAGGTCATACGGATCTGTCTCCAGCAGGCATCTTCGCTGATTACCGCTTCCAGTTCACTGGCGTCTTTCAGCCATTTTTCCAGTTCCGTAACAGATTGTATATTCCTTTCTTCCAGGTTCCTGAAATAAGGTTCCAGTTGGTCCCATTGACTGATCACAAAATCCTCCGGTAAGAAAACCCGGGGTGATTTTTTTATATCTGCGCTGAGTTTCATATTGGTATTTTTTAAAAAGCAAAGAGCCATCCCGTTAATTCAGGTTGGCTCCCGCTTGCAGCATAGCAAACGCTGCTTTGCAATAATTTATTCTGCTTTTTTCTTTTTAGCCGGGGCTTTTTTGGGTTTTTCTTCTTCCGCCGCTTTCTCCGTGGGTTCTTTTTTAGCCCTTGTTTTTTTAGCCGGTTTTTCTTCTGCAGCTGGTGCAGGTGCCAGAGCTTCTTCCACTACTTCCTCTTCTTCGGGCAGCTCACTGAGTTTGATTTCCACGTTGGCAGCTTTAAGAACGGCAAACCATTTTACCATTTTCTTCATATCGCTGGCATACACTCTTTCAAAGTCCATGTCGGGATATACCTTCCCGAAATATTTCTTAACGGCAGCGGCGTCTTTATCATCCGGCAGTTTTTGTCCGGCCTGGTCCATGGCGGTAAACACATCCACCAGGTTTACATTGTCCCTTACGGTATATACTTCAATACTTTCCAGGTGGGAGAAATTGTGGATCCGGCTGGACACGAAGCGGGTGCTTTTGTCATCCAGGGAGCGCACGATGGCACCGTCGGTTTTGCTGTTGATCAGTTCAAATAAACCCGGCAGACCGGTCACGGCGACTAATTTACTGTATTCCATATCTTTTTTAATAATTAGGGACTGCAAGATACTTGAGTTCCGGCAATTCAGTTAATTTCAAATTAAGTTTCCGGCGGGCGAACGTTTTTGCGCGAAAACCCGTCCTATAAACCAGAACTTTCCTTTACTTAAAAAATCATTCAATGAAAAAGATGTTTTTCCTGCTGCTGGCCAGTTTTTCCCTGTCTGCAGCCGTTTATGCCCAGCCCGGTGGCGGTGGATTTCAGCGCCAGACCCCGGAAGAAAGGGCAGCCCGGATTCACCAGAAACTGGACAGTGCCTTTAAACTGGATGCTGCCCTGATGGCTAAAGTGGATACCGCCCTGGTCGTACTTTACAAAAAACAGGATGCCCGTATGCAGGAGATTTTCTCCAGTGGAGAAAGACCTGACCGGGAAACCATGATGGCTGAGCGTCAGAAATATACAGATGCCCAGGAGGCCATCCTGAAAGCCGTTTTAACAGAGGAACAATTCACGATCTGGAAAGAGAAAATTCAGCCTTCCATGCGTCCTCAGCGCCCCGGTGGCGGTGGCGACGGTAACCGCGGTGGCGGTGGTGGCCAACAATAGATTTTTCATATAAGCATAAGCAAAGAACCGGTCCTTTTCCAGGGAGCGGTTTTTTTTATAAATGGCGGTGCATATTGCGAAAATTTCAGGAACTTATGCCAAAATCAACGAAATGAATAACGCGATCAGCTGGTTTGAAATACCGGCCACTGACCTTGACCGCGCGACCCGGTTTTATGAAACCATCTTTGGCGTCAGTCTGGCGGTAATGGATATGCCCAATATCCGGATGCGGATGTTTCCTATTAATGATATGATGACCCAGGTAGGTGGTGCAGTAGTGGACAGTGGCGGCTTTCACAGACCCTCAGCCACTGACGGCCCACTGATTTACATGAACGGGAATCCGGATCTTCAGCTGGTATTGGATAAGGTGGAAGCAGCCGGTGGGCAGATTCTGGTCCCCAAAATGGAGATTTCCCCTGAATATGGCTATATGGCCGTTTTTCTGGATACAGAAGGAAACAGGATCGGTTTACATTCTGTGCCGGGTGGTGTCTGATAATCATTAATCACATTAATAAATTTTATTATGCAATCAAAAGCAAATACCGTAGACGCGTATGTGGCTGAATTGCCGGAGGATCGGCAGAAAACCATCAATGAATTCCGTAAAGTGATTAAAAAGCACCTGCCCAAAGGGTTCCAGGAATGTATGAACTATGGAATGATTGGCTGGGTGATCCCGCATAGTAAATACCCCGATGGTTATCATTGCGATCCCAAACTGCCGCTCCCGTTTTTAGGACTGGCTTCCCAGAAGAACAGTGTGAATTTTTACCATATGGGTATATATGCAGACCCCACCCTGCTGAAATGGTTTACCACGGCCCATGCCAAAGCATCACCCAAAAAACTGGATATGGGTAAAAGCTGTATCCGGTACAAAAAACAGGAAGACATCCCTTTTTCACTGATCGGGGAACTGGTGGCTAAGATCAGTCCGGATGACTGGATTGCGGTGTATGAAAAAAATTATAAACGTTAAGGCAGTGATTGCTCACTGCCTTATGTTATTTCCGCCGGAATGTGATCTCCATTGATTTCATTTCCTTCCCATCATGGGTTATGTATTGTTCCATAAACTGTGTTTTCTCATCCACCACTTTCAGGGTCTCCCGCATATCAAGCTGTTCTTTGGTTTCCGGATCCGTGGTTTTTCCCTTCATTGAAATCGTTTTGGTCGCCTCATTCCAGGTGCCTTCAAGATAGACTAAGCCGCTACCGAAATTATCGAACCAGGTACTCCAGAAAACTTCACGGTGATTATCATATCCTGTCTGGCTTACCCCGTTAAACGGCATACCGGCCCAGTTGCCATTATGGGTACTGTATTGAATAAGTCCGTTATTGATCATTTTATTCACGGAACTGGTGATGATAGAATCAGGCGGGAGTTCAGGTTTTACCCAGAATTTAATAGTGGCGGTCCAGTTGCCATCCCAGGAAGCCATCATTTTATGCATGGCGCCAGGTGTGCCAAAGGCCATCATATTGGCGGCTTTGGTGGCAGAATCCAGTGTGGTGCTTGTTTTTTTCAAGTGGCTGCTGTCAGCCACCGTGATTTCATTTTTATTTGATTCATTAATGCAGGAAGTCAGCAGGCAACTCCCGCAGAAGAGGAGAAGAAACGTTTTTTTCATAACTGTGGTTTTTGGTCCTGTTAAGCTATGAAACTCCCCCGATAAATGGTACAATAGTGGATAAATGCAACATTTCAGGGATGAACAGCCGGATCCTGCCCCAACTGACTGATTTTTATCCGCATCACCGTCGCGATACTGGTGGCTCTTTCTTTGGCCTGGAAGGCTTTTTCCCCTTCAAATAATTCATCCACTGATTCTTTGAAGTAACGGAGCCAGGTGTCGAAATGGGCGGTGGTTAAAGCCGATCTGGCATGCAGATCCTGGTGCGGCTGCATGGCATTCTTGCGATAGGTATCAGACTGAAACAGGATATTGTCCCAGAAATCCACCAGTACCGGTAAATGATGGGACAGATCAATTTTGGCCACATCAGTAAACAGGTAGCTGATCGTCGGGTCAGCTAATAACTTTTCATAAAAACGGGTGACAAGGCGGAGCAGGTCTTCCCGGTTCTGTATATCATTTTTCATTGATCTGGGCGAAAAGCCGTTCTGCATCGTATTTATTAAAGAGTTGCGTGCCATCGTTCATAGTAGCGGCACTGCCACAGGCTACGCCAAACTGAATGGCTTCTTTCAGGGTTTTACCTTTCTGAAGAGAATAGGTAATACCCGCCACCATACTGTCACCGGCGCCTACCGTGCTCTTCTTTTCCACCGGGGGTGCTTCCACAAAATAGCGTTTATCCTGACTGATCAGCCAGGCACCCAGGTGACCCATGGACACCACCATGATTTCGGCAAAACCGTCGCGGATGGCCTGTTGTGCGGCATCCGGTACTTCGTCTTTATCCAGCCATTCCACATTCAGCATCTTGCAAAGCTCACCGATATTGGGTTTGATCAGGTATGCATGACGGCCCTTAAGTGCCTGTAAGGCCGGCCCACTGGTATCCACTATGCATTTGGCGCCTACGGCCGCCGCATTCTTTACAATCAGCCCATAGAAATAATCGGGCAGACCCGGGGGCAGACTGCCACTGGCTACCACAAAACTGGGGGCAAAGGAACGGATCTGGTCAACCATGGTCTTGATGGTTTCTTCCAGCACTTCCCGTCCGGGAAAGGTAAACCTGTATTGATTGTTGGTGGAGGTTTCCAGTACAATCCAGTTCTCCCGGGTTTCCACTTTTGTATCCACGGCATGAAACAGGATGTTTTCTTTTTTCAGCAATGAGCAAAGCATGTCCCCGTTATGTCCGCCTGCCGGAAACAGCGCCACGGAGGAGGTTTCCAGTTTCTGCAGGGCCTTGCTGACATTGATACCGCCGCCGCCGGGTTCATTTACCACTTCCGAGCAACGGAGTTTACTTTCCGGTTTGAATTTTTCCACCCTTGAACTTTTGTCGATACAGGGGTTAAGAGTAACAGTTAAGATCATGCGAGAATGTTTTTATTTGTTAACGGTGTCCTTATTTATTTCTTCCCATACGGCAAGGAACCGTTTATTTAATGTATCGTAATCGGTATACCCTTTGGAGAGCAGGTAGAATTTCTGATCGGCCACCTGCAGCAGTACCTGTGGAAAGCCGCTTACCTGCAGTTGTTTGCAAAGAGAAAATTCGTAGTGTGCTTTTTCTATATACGTTTCGCTGTTCAGCCTTGAGTAAAACGTTTCTTCGGGGATTCCATATTTTACCAGCAGGTGCCGGTAGGCTTCATCATCCGTGAGGTCACGGCCTTCATAGTTGAGTGCAAATTGCAGATCGGCGGCAAAGGGTACCTGCAGGTTAGGATGAATTTCCTTAAAAATACAAAGCGCCGCCGCAGCTTTTTCTGAATGCATGAACCAGTCACTCTGATCGGGGTGAAACATGTGCCAGAGAAAGTCTTCCCCAAAGCGGATACCGGTCCTTTCTTCGACTGACTTATAGGCTTCGCTGATATAGCCCGCAATGGAACTGACCGGTTTGGCGGCTTCTTTGGGGATCATACCGCCGGACAACACTTCAAAGGCCAGCCGGTTTTTCCATTCTTCTGCCAGTTGTTTTATCACAGGACTGAATCCGTAACACCAACCGCAGTAGGCGTCATAACAGTAATAGACCGTAGGCTGCATAAGAGTGCAAACTTATGGAACTACGGGACTATTTCACCTGACTTTTATTAGATTTTAGTGTGCTTCCAGCCAGTTATTCCCTTCACCACATTCGGCAATCACCGGTACCTCATTGGGCAGGGGCAGGGCACTCTCCATGTTTTCCGTAATCAGCGGTTTCAGTTCATGTACTTCCGTTTTCAACGCATCGAAGATCAGTTCATCATGTACCTGCAGGATCATCCGGCTCTTCATATTCGCTTTTTTCATAGCCGCATGTACTTTCTGCATGGCCAGCTTGATCATATCCGCGGCTGAACCCTGTATCGGGGAGTTGATAGCGTTCCTTTCTGCAAAACCCCGTACCGTGAAATTGGAGGAATTGATATCGCGTAACCAGCGTTTTCGTCCCATCAGCGTTTCCACATAACCCAGTTCACGGGCGGCATTGATGGTATTGTCCATGTACTGCTGAATACCGGGAAATTCTTTTTTATAATTATCAATGATTTCTTTGGCTTCCGTGCGGGAGATGCCGAGGTTATCCGCCAGACCAAACGCCCCCTGTCCGTAAATGATACCGAAGTTCACGCTTTTGGCTTTGTACCGCATTTCTTTAGTCACTTCATCCACACCCACATTGTATACCCGGGCCGCTGTGGCCGTATGAATATCGGTGCCATCCTTGAACGCCTGACACATATTCGGATCCGCACTGATCGCCGCAACAATACGCAGTTCAATTTGTGAATAGTCGGCGGAGAGCAGAATATGATTTTTATCACGGGGTACAAAGGCTTTCCGTATTTCCTTTCCCCGGTCGGTGCGTACCGGTATATTCTGCAGGTTGGGGTTATTGCTGGCCAGCCGGCCGGTTACCGCCACCGCCTGTCCATAGGTGGTATGCACCCGTCCCGTTTTTGAATTGATCAGTTGCGGTAACGCATCCACATACGTGGATTTGAGTTTGGTGAGTTCGCGGAAAGTCAGGATATCATCCACGATCTGATGGCCGCCTTTGGCCGCCAGTTTTAATAACACATCTTCACCCGTCTGATACTGGCCCGTCTTTGTTTTTTTAGCAGACGGATCGAGTTTGAGTTTATCAAACAATACTTCACCGAGTTGTTTGGGGGAAGCCAGGTTAAACCGTACACCCGCCTGTTTATAGACACTTTCTTCTGCGGTCTTTGCGTCTTTCTCCAGTTCCTTCGAATAGTCATTCAGGAAATCCACATCCACTTTTATTCCTTCATATTCCATGTCCACCAGCACTTTCACCAACGGGTTCTCCACTTCATTAAACACTTTTTCCACTTCCTTCTCTTTCAGCATGGGGGTGAAGACCTGTTTCAGTTGCAGCGTGATATCCGCATCTTCTCCTGCATACTCTTTAATTTTTTCAATTTCCACATCCCGCATGGTGCCCTGGGTCTTTCCTTTTTTTCCGATCAGTTCTTCAATATGCACCGGTTCATAGCCCAGGAATTTTTCTGCCAGCAGATCCATACTGCGTTTGCCATCCGGTTCGATCACATAATGCGCCAGCATGGTATCAAAAATATTTCCCGCCGGTTCTATGCCATACCATTTCAATAAAAGCAGATCATACTTGGTGTTCTGTCCGATCCAGATTTTTTCCGGATCCGAAAACAACTGAACGAAATACGCCAGTAATTCCTTTGCAGCAGACTGATCAGCCGGACAGGGTACATACCAGGCTTCCCCGGGTTTTACAGAGAAGCTGAGTCCCACCAGTTCTGCTTCATTGGCATCAATGCCGGTGGTTTCTGTATCAAAACAAATTTCTTTATGTTTTGCCAGGTTCGTCACCAGTTTTTTAATGGCCGCTTCCCCTTCCACCGCCAAATATTCGTGTGCTGTGTTATGGATATTATGTTCCACACTCAGGGAGGAACCTTCTTCATTGTCAGCGGAAACAGCCGGTTTTGCCGCCGGTGCCTCAATGATATTGCCGAACAGATCGGTTTGCACCCCCTGTGGTATTTCTTTTGATGTGTTGCCCGCAGCGGGTCCGCCGGCACTGAATTCTTCTCCCAGCAGGCGTTTGCCCAGGGTGCGGAATTCGAGATCGGCAAAAATTTCTGTCAGCTTCTCTTTATTCCATTCTTTCAGTTTGAAATCTTCTTCGTGAAACTCCACCGGCACATTGGTGATAATGGTGGCCAGTTTTTTTGAGAGTACGGCCATTTCCATACCCTTCTTTACTTTTTCCCCCATGGCTCCCTTGATCTTATCGGCATTGGCCAGGGTATTTTCCAGTGAACCGTATTCGGCAAGGAATTTAGCCGCTGTCTTTTCGCCCACTCCGGGAATACCGGGTATATTATCCACGGCATCACCCATCATCCCCAGCATATCCACCACCTGGCTTACGTCTTTAATATTCCATTTGGCACAGACTTCTTCAGGCCCCATTATTTCCGGGTCGCTGCCCTGGTAAGCGGGCTTATAGATTTTAACTTTTTCAGACACCAGTTGCCCGTAGTCTTTATCCGGCGTCACCATATACACTTCATAACCGGCTTTCTCCGCCTGCTTGCTCAGTGTGCCAATCACGTCATCCGCTTCAAATCCGTCTTTGGAGATAATCGGGATATTAAACCCTTCAATAATTTTCTTGATATCAGGTACGGCCAGAAGAATATCTTCCGGTGTTTCCTGGCGGTTGGCTTTATAGTCTGCAAAGTCGGTATGCCGTTCGGTAGGGGCGGAGGTATCAAAACATACCGCCATGTGGGAGGGCTTTTGTTTGTTAATCAGCTCTACCAGGGCATTGGTAAAGCCAAACTGGGCGTTGGTGTTTTTGCCTTTGGAGGTCAGCCGTGGATTGCGGATCAGGGCATAATAGGCCCTGAACACCAGGGCAAAGGCGTCGAGGAGAAATACACGTTTATCCATGGCTCTAAGGTAAGGGAAAGTGAAAAGAACCAGGAACCGAAGGGGCCAGGGGCCAAATAAAAAAAACCGGCGGAAGCCGGTTCTTTTTTGCTTATAAATGTTAACGCTGCTATGTGACTTAGTTGATAGAAAGACGAAGAGCCGTATTGTCTTCTGTCTTTACAACGGGTTTTTGTTCTTTGGTAACTACTGCTACAGCCGGTTCAATTTTCTTATCCTGTGATGTGGTATTATCTACCATAACCGTACCGCTGAATGCTTCAGTAGAAGATTTTACAGGTGCGGTAGTGGCAATAGCCTGATCCCTGTGAATGAAATTCAGGTACAGCGCGAAGAACAAAAGGTTAAAGGCAAAGAAATTGGCGATTTTACGAACGCGTCTTTTCATAATAGATGTATTGGATTTTAAATAAATTGGTTTCTCGGATAACAGTGCTAAGATATACCGCGCCGTTGCCCCGTACAAAGTTTTGGTCAATGATTCTATGTAAATAGGGCAGTAATACGTGGAGGGGTATCGTAAATTTACGAGCACTGCCGTATGCATTCATCTGCTCTTTCTGCATTTGAATCCCGTCGCAGCTACGTGAAGACGGGCGGGCTTCTCAGGCTTTCATTTCTTCAAGCCTTTTCTGCATCATAAACATCTCGTCTCTTAGTCTTGCGGCTTCCATGAAATCCAGGTCGCGGGCGGCTTTTTCCATTTCTTTTTTCACTTTACCCAACGCTTTTTCCAGTTGGGGAATGGTTTTATATTCAGCCTGTTCCTCGGCGGCCACTGTTACCAGTTCTCCGTCAGGCGCAATGGCATTCGGGTCAGCCGGATCATAGCCTTTAATATCAAGCACCGAAGTCTGGGCAAATACATCTTTGGCGGATTTGATGACGGTTCTCGGGGTGATCCCGTGTTCGATATTATACGCGATCTGTTTTTCACGACGGCGCGTGGTTTCATCAATGGTTTTCCGCATACTGTCCGTCATTTTATCGGCGTAGAAAATAACGAGTCCGTTCACATTCCGGGCCGCACGTCCTGCGGTCTGTGTCAGCGATTTTTCATTTCGGAGAAATCCTTCCTTATCGGCATCCAGAATAGCTACAAGTGATACTTCGGGCAGATCAAGTCCTTCCCGCAGTAAGTTTACCCCTACCAGCACATCAATTTTACCCAGCCGCAGTTCCCTTAATATCTCCACCCGTTCCAGTGTATCTACTTCACTGTGGATATACTTGGATTTAATATTGATCTTGTGGAGGTACTTGTCCATCTCTTCCGCCATCCGTTTTGTCAGCGTGGTCACGAGTACCCGGTCACCCATTTTCACCCGCTTATCTATTTCATCCAGCAGGTCATCAATCTGGTTAACGCTGGGACGGATTTCAATCGGCGGGTCGAGCAGACCGGTGGGACGAACCACCTGTTCCACCACTACCCCCCCGCATTTCTCCAGTTCATAGTCATCCGGCGTGGCAGATACAAACACAACCTGGTTGGTGAGTGATTCAAATTCATGGAAATTCAGTGGCCGGTTATCGAGGGCGGAAGGCAGCCGGAAACCATAGTCTACCAGGACCAGTTTGCGGCTGCGGTCACCACCATACATGCCGCTTACCTGCGGAATCGTCTGGTGGCTTTCATCAATCACCATCAGGAAATCTTTCGGGAAGTAATCCAGTAAACAGAAAGGCCGGGTGCCGGGATTACGCCGGTCAAAAAAGCGGGAATAGTTTTCAATGCCGTTGCAATAACCCAGTTCACGGATCATTTCAATATCATAATTCACCCGTTCAGACAGACGTTGAGCTTCTATATATTTTCCTTCCCGTTTAAAATACTCCGCCTGTGCATTTACTTCATCCTGTATTTCGTAAAGCACCTGTTGTAAAATATCTTTCGGGGCTACATAGAGATTGGCAGGGAAAATAGCGGCATTTTCCATTTTGGCGATGCGTTTGGACGTAACCACGTCTATACTTTCTATTTCCTCAATTTCGTCGCCGAAGAATGTAATACGATAACCAAAATCCACATAGGGCAGGTTGATGTCCACAGTATCACCTTTTACACGGAATGTGCCCCGGTTGAATTCAAGTGTGGTGCGGTTGTATAATGAGTTTACCAGTGCATGCAGGAAAGCCTGCCGGGAAACCTGATCTCCCTTGCTGATCCGGATAATCCCGTTTTCATAATCGGTCGGGTTTCCCATTCCATAAATACAACTGACGGATGCCACCACAATAATATCCCGCCGGCCGCTCAGCAAACTGGTGGTGGCCCGGAGGCGGAGTTTATCCAGTTCCTCGTTTATGCTCAGGTCTTTTTCAATATAGACATCCGTAACAGGCAGGTAGGCTTCGGGCTGGTAATAATCGTAGTACGAGACAAAATATTCCACGGCATTTTCCGGGAAGAACTGCCTGAACTCTCCGTACAGCTGGGCCACAAGGGTTTTGTTATGCGTGAGTACAAGTGTAGGCCGCTGCGTGTTCTGGATCAGGTTGGCAATTGTATAGGTCTTGCCACTGCCGGTTACCCCCAATAGTGTCTGGTATTTTTCGCCATCAGTCACCGCTTCTGTCAGCTGTTGAATGGCAGCGGGCTGATCACCGGCAGGCGGGAAAGGACTATGCAGTTTAAAGGCCATACTGCAATTTAATCAACCTGTTTCAGCTGTATGAACCGTACAACAAAAAAGCCCGGTTTATTTCAGTTTTCTTTTTGTGTAAGCTGAATAATCAGGAAGTATGGCGGTATACTCACTGTGCATCAGCGGGGAAGTGAGCAGAAAATCCGCAGTGGAACGGTCACAGGCCACGGGGATATTCCAGGTGGCGGCCACCCGGAGCAGGGCTTTGATATCAGGATCATGGGGCTGAGCTTCCATGGGGTCCCAGAAAAAGATCAATACATCGATTTTTCCTTCGGCAATAGCTGCGCCTATTTGCTGATCACCTCCGAGCGGACCACTGAGAAAGCAATGTACATCCTGGGTCAGGGCATTCGCTAAAAGGGTGCCGGTGGTGCCGGTGGCATGGAGCTGGTGCTTTTTGAGGGCTTGTTTATTGTAGACGGCCCATTCCACGAGTTCTTTCTTTTTGTGATCGTGGGCTACGAGAGCGATGTTTTTTTTGTCTTTCATTTCGCGGATGTTCATGTACGAAATGTATGATTTTTTTTTGAGGTGACTGTTATGGGGGTGAGTGGAGAATGGTGAGTGGAGAATGGTGAATGGACTGGGGAATAATAGTCTTAGAGGGGAGATAAGAGAATATCTTTG
>Ga0209480_10001174_pt1 | contig 19360 bp, 19 predicted proteins | sample JI61114C2DNA_FD_187501 | JGI IMG/M metagenome (GOLD analysis project Ga0209480, IMG submission 187501) | Wastewater effluent complex algal communities from Wisconsin, to seasonally profile nutrient transformation and Carbon sequestration -... | ecosystem: Engineered > WWTP > Effluent > Algae... | reverse complement strand
TGCGGGCTTGGCCGGTTTGGCGGGTGCGGGCGCTGCGGGTGCTGCGGGCGCTGCGGGTGCTGCAGCTGCTGCGCGTGGCGATACGACGATGCGTCTCTGTGCCATGAACGGGTGCCCTCGCGAGGCGGCGATAGTAACCGACCTTCGCCTCCGGTAGTTGAGCGGGTCCGAAATGGGCCCGACATGCTCGTCGTCATTTATGGGCCATCGACGTTGAAAATCATCATGCTCGATGTCCCTGCAACCTCCGCGAAGGCGGAGGCGCGTAGCGGTCACCGATCGCGCAGCATAAACGCGGCCTCGCCGAGGATCTTGCCGTTGATGCGCAGGTCCACGGTGTGCGCGCCGGGGTGGTAGCGCCGCGTGGTCACCGGCTTGAAGGAGTGGCGGCGCTCCAGCGCGCGCTGCTCTCGCGGACCGAGCTCGATCGTCCAGCCCTTGAAGACCTTGGGCGAGGTGCTGCCATTGGCTTTCATATGGTGGACGGCATAGTCGATCATCAGGCGCTGCGGCTTCGGGGAGGTCGAGCGCAGCAGCAGCTTCAGCGTCAAGTCCTCGCCGACGACGACCCGGGCCGGGGCGACCGCCCACTGCGCCTCGCCGCGAAACGCCTGCCCCAGCCCCCAGGCGGCCAGCACCGCCGCGTCGCCCTGCTTGATCAGCGTGCGGCTGGCGTGCCGAAGCAGGGCGCGACGCTCCGCCGACGCGCCTGGCAGGTGGCGCGCCAGCCACTGTGCCACTCGCGCGGGGTGGTCCTTGGCGATGTCGTTCAGGTGATTGGCGACGCTGCGCCGCACGTACTCGCTGGGGTCGTCCTGCAGCGCCGCGAGCAGCGGCAGCGTCGGCGAGGGGTCGGCCACCAGCGCGTGCAGGCGCAGGCCCCAGGGCAGGCGCGGGCGGCTGCCCTCGCTGACCAGCCGCCGCACGTGCGCGCTGGGATCTCCGACCCAGCGCTCGAGGGTCGCGAAGCACAGCGCGGGGTGGCGCACGATGAACGGCCGGATCGCGAATTCGGCGGTCAATCGCTGCGTCATCGCGTGCAGGGCCGCGAGGCCGCGCTCGGGTGCGTCGATCGCCAGGCGGGCGATCGCCTCGCTCAAGGGCCACACCGCCCAGCCGGCCAGGCCCTGCTCGCTCGTGCGTAGCGCGCCGAGATCATCACCCGCGCCCGGCGGCCCGAGGCTCGCCTCCAGCAGCCCGGCGGCGCGGTCGACGTCGGTCGGCAGCACGGCCACGAGGGCGTCGGCCACCTGCAGCACGCGGGCCTTCAGCTCGAGCCCGTCCAGGCCCGCCAGCGCCCGGGCCTCGAAGCCGCGGCGGTCGAGGCCAGCGTCGGCGCGCTGCAGGTGATGGCCGATGGACTGCACGACCCCGGCGTTGATCAGGTTCTTGAACGGCTCGGCCACGGGCCGGGAGCATAGACCGGGCGCGGGTGGCAACGAAATCCCGGCGAGCGGCTTCCATTGGGGCTGACAGCGCGGGCCAGGCCGCCGTCGCGGCGTGAGCAGGTCGTCGACGACCGCGGTAGTGCACCCCGACCCGAGCGGCGGGCCCGCGTCCATCAACATCAAGCGAGCGCTACGGCTCGACCTTGATCAACACCCCGAAGACGCCATGCTGCCCGATCCACCCGTTGATGCGCCCGCGATTGTTCCCGATCTGATAGCGGTCCCCCTGCATCGCCTTGACGATATGGAGATACTCCGCGCCGCCGACCTTACAAAGCACGATGTCACCGACGGCGATCGGCCGGTCCGCGGACACCGGCTGGACCGTGCAGAGCTGCCCGGACTCGATCTTGCCGCGCATGGACTCGCCGCGCGGACGAAACTGGACCGTCTCGCCGCTGCGCAGCTTCTCGATGTAGTGCGTCGCCCAGCCCATTTCCGCTACTTCGCCTTCTTCGGCTTCTTCTTCCCGGCCGGCGAGAGCACGACGTCGATCACGTGGATGACGCCGTTGGTCGTCATGATATCGGCCTTCACGATCGCGGCGGCGCCGTTGATCTTGATGGTGCCGTCGGCCGACTCGATGGCGATCTCCGGGCCCGCCGCGGTCGCGGCGCTCGGCATCGTGCCGACCTCGACCGACTTGATCGCCCGACCCGGGAGCACGTGATAGTTCAGGAGCGCCGTGAGCGACTTCTTGTCCTTGCGCAGCTTGTCGAGCTCGCCCGCGGCCAGCTTGGCGAAGGCCGCGTCATCGGGCGCGAACAGCGTGAGCGGCCCGTCCTCGCGCAGCGCGTCCGTCAGACCGGCCTCCTCGACCAGCTTGACGAGGGTCGTGAAGCCGCCCATCCCCTCCGCGGTGTCGATGAGGTCCCTGGTCGGGGTCGTCGCCGCGACCGGCTGGTCCGCGGGCTCGGGCTCGGGCTCGGGCGCTGGCTCGACCGCGGCGGGCGGGGCCTTCTCCGCGGGCGGCGGCTCCGGGGGCGTGGTGGGGGCGGACTTGGCGGCGCACGCGGCCAGGGCGAGGGTCAGGGTCGTGGCGAGCAGGCGAGACGGGAGGTTCTTCATGATCGGTCCGGGTTTCGTGGCGGCCACGATGGTATCGACTGGGGCCTGGATTGACCACGCTCGCGGCCTTCGGTTTCTGCGGCCCGAGCGGTACTAGACCCTCACGAGCTGCGCCCGCGGCCGCACCCACGGCAGCTCCGCGGCGCCGAGCGACGCGCGCGGCATGCAGGCGCGGCGCAGGACCGGCAGCACCGCGCGCGCGTCGACGCCACACAGCCCCGAGGCCCAGGCAGGGTTCGCCTCGACGATGGCCCAGCCGCGCTCGACGATCTCCCCGACGTCGATCACGACCGCCGGCGGCAGCGCGACATCGCTGTGCAGCAGGCGATCGAGGCACGCGCGGGCGGCGGACTCCTCGTCTGGGCCGAGGGGCCAGTCGCCGGCTTCGGTCCGCGCCAGCTGCCCGCCGCGCATATACGCCGACATACCGACCACCGCCCGATCGCAGACGAAGGCCCGCACCTCGACCCCGAAGCGCACGGGCTCGGCGATGAGCACCGGCAGGTCGTCGGCCACGATCGCATCGACCTCGACCGGCGCGTAGACCCGCGCCGGAAAGAACTTGTCGTCGACCGGCTTGACGAACACCGGCCCGGCCAGCCGCCGGGCCGCCCCGAGGGTGGTTAGCGCGATCTCCCGCAGCCGCAGCGCCGCCGGCAGCTCGGGTAGCCACGCGTATGTCGGCTCGAGCAACGCGAGGTCCAGCGCGGCGGCGACCGCATCGGCGAGGATCGTCTCGCCGTAGATCAGCACCTCGGCCGGATCCACCGCGCCCACCAGCTCCGCCGCGTCGCCGAGCTGGCGAACGCGCGTGGTGCTCCACCTGGAAGCCAGGGCCGCCTGCCACAGCGCGATCGAGTCCGAGGAATAACGCGGCGAGAGCACGAGCGTGGGCACACCCGATGATACGCGGAGCGGTCGGCCCTTCGCATCATCACTCATCTCGCTCGCCGTCGGCATCATCGTCGGCATCGCTCGCCGGCCGGGCCGGCCGAGCGCGACGGGCCGCGGCCCGCCGCCGCTCGAAGCGCTCACGGATCAGGCCAAGAGCCCCGCCGACCGCCGGCCCGGCGAACGTGATCATGACGGCGCCGAGCGGATCGGCCTCCGCGGCCGCCTTGACATCGGCGAGGGCGACGAAGAGCGAGCCCTCGCGAACATCCACGAGCGTCAGCGCGAGCAGGCCAACGCCGCCGCCGAGGCCGACGGCGACGACCACCGCCAGCACGGCCGGCAGCGCCCGCAGCGGCCGGAGCAGCGCCCGCAAGATCGGCAAGAGCGTCGAGGTCGCGACCAGGTAGGCGGGAAAGGTGAGGACCAGCGCGAAGCCGGAGAACCACGCCAGACGCTGCGCCAGCGGCCAGATCGCCGGTGGGGTCGGATCGACGCCGCCGAGCGAGATCTCCCAGGTCTGGAGGGTGAAGAGGCCGAGGTAGGTCAGCGCCAACGCCAGCGCCGAGCGGATCGGCCCGGCGGGGATCCGCATCCACACCGGCAGCTTGGGCCCGCTCTCCGCGACGAGGAGGCGATCGATGAAGTAGGCCTCGAGGAGGATGAGCGGCAGCTGACCGCAGAGCAGCGCGGCGTGGACCACCGGTGGCAAGGCGGCCTGAAATTGGTCGAAGCGGGAGAGGACCGCGGCGCCATGCAGCAGGGTCATCAGCGTGAAGAAGGGGACGAGACCGGGCCGCGGGCGATCGCTCATCGCCGGCGATCCTGCCATTTCTTGGGCTCATCAGGGTCACGCGGCGGCGCGAGCGACAGCAGCGGCACCGGTGCCGGAGCAGACCCGCCTGACGCTCGCAAACGGCCAGGTCAGCGTCACGACGACGATCACCTGCGCGAGCTCGGGGCCCTCCTGTGGCAGATCCGCGAGCTGTTCCCGATCGACGAGATCCCGCCGCCGGACAGCGCCCTGCTGCTCGACGCCGAGTGGAAGCTGCGGCCGGACGACACCCTGCTGATCGAGCAGGTCCGGCCCTATCTGCGCCGCGAGTGATGTGGCGCGTGGCCGGGGTCCGGTCGCGCCGATCAGTTGTTCGTCATCAGGGCGGCGGCGAGCTGCTTGCCCATGGTCGCGGCCGCGGCCGCGCTCTCGATCGGGTTCACATAGTTGGCGCCGGTGAACACGATGTAGGTCACCCCGCTGGACACCCCGCCGTTGATCGGGCTCGGGTTCATGCCCAGCTGCTCGGCGGCGGCGTAGGACAGCTCGCCGATCACCCCCTTCGGGCCGGCGTCGGCATAAGGCGCGTACAACAGCTTGCCGTCATAAATGATCGCGCCGGCGCTGCCGTAGCCGGACCAGCTGGTCTTGATGCCGAAGTTCTTGGCGTCGAAGCCGTTGCTGGCCAGCGGGACCACGTAGAACGGGACCTTCGCGGCGTTGATGAATTGCCCCATCGAGTCCTTCGCGCTGGTCTCGCCCTGATAATAGGGGTCGACGGTGCACTTGGGATCCGGGTAACCGTCACAGTCGACGTCGGCGTCGGCGCGCCACCAGATGGCGCCGTTGAGCTGGCAGATCTGGACCGTCGCCGAGCCCGAGCTGGCGTCGATCTTGAACTTGCTGATGCCCGGCACCGGCACGCAGGTCTCGGTCAGCGCGAGCAGGTCGGCCGCGGTCGGGTCCGTCGGGGCCGGGTTCGGGACGGCATCGCTGCCGGTCACCCGGATCGCGTCGGCGACGACGACGTAGCCCGCGGTGGTCCAGCGCGACAGCGCGACCTTGTTCCAGCCGGCCGTGAAGTCGAAGGTGCCGACCGTCGCCCACTGCTTGCCGCCCTGCTGCATGTTGACCTTGACGGTGCCGAGCTGGGTGCCCTTCGCGTCGAAGGGGATCACTGGCACGTCCGGCGAGCGGTTGGCGCCCGCCGTGTACCAGACGTCGATCTTCTTCTTGCCGGCGACGTTGAGGAAGAACGAGAACTCGGCCGCGTCGGCCACCGGCGCCGTGGTGGCGAAGTAATAGTTGTTGCCGTAATAGCCGGGGGTCGCGGCGGTCGCCGACCACTCCCCGGAGGCCGTCATCTTGGCGCGCGCGGGGTCGTTGTTGCCGGCGCTGCTGTCGACGATGATCTCGACGGGGTCCTGCGGCTGCGGCTCGGGATCCGGCTCGGGATCCGGCTCAGGCTCAGGCTCAGGCTCAGGCATCGGCTCGGGGACGGGCGGCGGCGCCGGGTCCGCGCAGTAAGCGTTGACCTTGTTCAGGTAGGTGGCCCACGGCCAGTTCGGGCCCGGGTCGTCGCGGTTGTACGGCTGCAGCTGGCCGTGACCGACGATGTGGTACTTGTCGCGCGCGATGTTGTGGCGCTTGGTGATGTCGCAGGTGAGCTTGGCGGACTGATCGATCAGGTTCGCGTGCCAGAGCGCCTGGTTGGTGAAGCCCGCGTGCTCGATGCCGACGGTGAAGCCGTTGGCGCCGACGCCCTGCACGCCACACTCCTTATTGCCGTTGAGCTCGCACTTGTAGGTCGCCGCGATGTGCCAGCCCTTCTTGGCCTCCTTGACGAGCTGGGAGATCTCCGAGCCGTCCTCCTTGACCACATAATGCGCGCTGACGCCCGACTCGCCCTTCACGAGCCAGCCCCAGCAGCCCGCGTAGGCGCCCTCGCAGGCGTGAATGATCACCATCTTCACGGCGCCGGCGGTGCCTGCGGGGCGGTTGCTGTAGTTGTTGGAGGTGCGCCAGACGGCGCCCTTGTAGTCGGGATCGGTGGCGAGGACCGGCCCGCCGGGCGCGTCGTAGTTGGGGATCACGTCGGGCTCGGCGGGGATCTCCGAGATTGTCTCGCCGGCGTTGTCGGTGACGACCAGGCCGTTGCGGATCAGGCCGTATACGTGATCGTGAATGTAGCTGATCGCGGCCTCGTGCACCGCGAGGTCCGCGAGCTCGGCGACCGCGGGCGCCCACGCGCCGAGGTCCGCGACGTCTATCGAGGCGTCCTCGGCGACCTGGGCGTCGATGTAGCTGCGCAGCACCGCCGCGCCCGCGCGAATGTTGGTGGCGCGCACGCTCTGGACGCTGGCCTCGTCGACGCCCAGCAGCTCGGCGCCGCGGCGCAGGTGCTCGCCGCGCAGGCCCATGGTCCCGAACGCGGGCGCCTGGCCGTCGAACTCGACCTGCCCGGCGACCATCTGCCACTGCGACTCGACGTAGCCGACGGCCTTGAGGATCGACACCGGCACGCTGAACTCGTCGGCCGCCGCGAGGAACTCGCCGTCGATGCCCTCGAGGTATTCGCCGGGGTCCGAGGGCGGCGGGTCGGTGGGCTCGGGCACGTCGATGCCGCCGCCGGGGCCGCTGCTGTCGACGCGCGGGCTGTCGTCGTCGCAGGCGAGGGCGAGCAGGGCGAGGCTTGTGAGCGCGGCGCGCGGGTGAATCCGGGGCATCTCAACGCACCATAGGCGAGGGCGCCGCAGAGCACAAGCAGATCCGCGCGCTGGACAGGAGCTCCGGCGGTTTGTCCCGCCGGCGGGCTCATGCAGGGCCACGGGGCGGGCCACGGGGCGGACCTCGTGCCGCTGCTCGCGGACGCGTCATGCCGAGGCGCTCCGCCGGATGTATGCCGGCACCCTCGGCGGCCCCGTCATCAAGAACGTCTATTCGCAGAAGATGGTCCGGGTGGTCGAGCGGCTCGCGGCGGGGACCACGAACTATCCACGCACTTCGTCCCCGGAGCGCTTCAAGGCCCACCTCTACGGCCGGCGCCTCGACCTGCTGATCTTCGACGGCGGGCGGCACTTCCACCGCGTCGCCATGGTCGTCGGCGAGCGCCTCCGCGGGACGCTCGGCGGATTCGTGATATTCGCCCGCTCGGGCGACGTCGTCTACTACTGGTCGTAGTCAAGTCTATCGATATTCTTCAATATCAGCAGTGCCGCGCTCCAGGCCGCCGCGCCTTCGGGCTTGATGATCGGGCGTCCACCCTCTACAGTCGGCGCATGTGGCGTACCTCGTCTGGCTTGCGAGCCCTCCTGCCCGGCGCGTCGCTCGCGGCGCTGGGCCTCGCGCTGGTGGCCTGCACCGATCGCGAGCTGGCGGGCGACACGGGCGGCGCGAGCGACAGCAGCGGCACCGGGGCGAGCACGGGCGCGAGCACGGGCACGCCCACGAGCACGGCTCCGACCACCGGCTGCGCGGGTGGTTGCGGGGACCTGCCAGCGCTCGATTGCGACCTGATCGCGCAGGACTGCCCGCCGGGCAGCAAGTGCAGCTCGAACGGCGACCTGTCGTTCTGCGCGCCGCTCGATCCGAGCCCCGGGTCGCCGGGCGAGGCCTGCACGGTCGCGGCGAAGGGCGTCGACAGCTGCGTGGCCGGGGCGTTCTGCTGGATCGACGCGCTGTGCCACGCGCTGTGCAGCCCCGAGGCCGATCCTTCGTGTCCGCCCGACATGGCCTGCGTCAACGGCGACGGCTTCGCGCAGGTCTGCGTCGCCAGCTGCGACCCCCTGGTGCAGGACTGTCCGGAGGGACAGGCCTGCGTCATCCCCTCGAGCAACGTACCGGTGTGCGCGCCCGACATCAGCGGCGCGAGCGGCGGAGCCGGCGAGGTCTGCGTGAAGATCAATGGCTGCGATCCCGGCAACCAGTGCGATCAGAAGGGCAGCGTCCCGGACTGCGCGGGCGGCAGCTGCTGCACGCCCTTCTGCGACATCGGCGTGCCCGAGCCGGGCTGTCCCTTGGGCCAGGACTGCCTGATCTTCTATCCGGTCGGCACGGCGCCGGCGGGCCTCGAGTTCGTCGGCACCTGCGGCGTTTGAGGCGATGGAGGACTGGTCAGGGCAGGGCCCGCTGCAGCGGCGCCGGGTCATGGAGCGGCGCGAGATCGACCCCGTCGAGCTTGAGCAGGCCGAGCGCGGCCGCGTCCGCGGCGCTCTTCGCGAGCGAGGCCATCTGCGGGTCCGTGCTGAAGGTCAGGGACCCGAAGGCCCGGGCCATCACGGCCTCACCGATCGGCTTGCCGGTCAGCTTCTCGAGCACCGCGTTGACCCGGGTGCGGGCCTCGTCCTGATGGGCGACCAGCCACTTCGTCGCCTCGACGTGCCCGCGCAGCAGGGCCAGGACCCGGTCCGGGTGGCGCTCGAGGAAGTCACGGCGGACCAGCAGCACCGTGGTCGTGTACTGCTTGCCGGGCCACAGGTCGCGCTCGTCGACCAGGACCTTGCCGCCGCCCTCGAGCACCAGCCGCGAGGCCCACGGCTCGGGCACCCAGGCGCCGGCCAGCTCGCCGCCGCGGAAGCGCTCGAGGGTCTGGGCGTTCTCCTGCGGCAGCACGCTGACGTCGCCGCCGCCGGCCGGGTCGGTCTTCAGGCCCTGGGCGGCCAGCCACGTCCGCAGGGCGACGTCCTGGGTCCCGCCGAGCTGCGGCGAGGCGACCTGCTTGCCGCGCAGGTCGGCGGCGTTGGTGATGTCGGGTCGCACGATCAGGAAGGCCCCGCCCGAGGTGGCGCCGGCGACGATGCGGACCGCCTCGCCGCGCGACCTGACGAAGGCGTTGATCGCCGGGTTGGGGCCGACGTAGCTCGCGTCGAGCGAGCCCGACAGCAGCGCCTCGATCGCCGCCGGTCCGGCGTTGAAGGTGAAGGTCTCCAGGCGCGTGGCACCCAGGTGCCGCGCGAAGATCCCGTCATCCACGCCGACCAGCGCCGCCGCGTGCGTGATGTTCGGGAAGTAGCCGAGCCGCAGCGATGGGCTCCCTTCCCCGCCCCCGCAAGCCGGGACCAGCAGCGGGACGAGCAGGGCGGCGAGCAGGCGACGACGCGACAGCGGCATGGCGGAGACATACCATACTGGAAATTGCGTCGCTATACCGGAGCGCCGTTCTGGTTCACACCGCCACTGGCTGGTCTGCGTCGAGATCCGTTCAGATTCGCGCGACAGAATTTCATTATTGAAGAATTAATTCCATTTTTATAGATTTCGACTCAGCGCGGATCGCATGCACGTCCTCCCCCTCCTCGCCCATCTCGCCCAGGCCGCGCTGCCGAGCCCCGCCCTTGCGCCCGCTCCTGCCCCTCCGCCCGTCATTACACCCGCGGAGCCGGGCAAGCCGGCGAGCTTCGCCATGCCGCGCGACGAGGTGCGGCGGCTGGGCGCGGCCGCGAGCGACGGCGAGGCGCAGCGCTTCGTGCCCGGCAAGGGCATCGAGTTCCAGAGCAAGGACGGCCGCTTCGCGCTGGCGATGAGCCTGCGCGTCGGCTTCCTCTACAGCATGAAGCGCGACGGGGCTCCGCCCGCCACCCTCCACAACTTCGAGATCCGTCGGTTTCGAACGGTCTTCAGCGGCAACCTGTTCGGGGCCAAGAACAAGTACTTCCTGCAGCTGGCCTTCGCGCCGCGCGAGCTCGACATCCGCGACGGGGTGGTCCACGGCACGCCGGTCTACGACGCTTACCTGCAGTTCGAGCAGCTGCGCGACCTGACGCTGCGGGTCGGCCAGTACCGGGTGATGTACACGCGCGAGCGCAACATCGCCGACGTGAACCCGCTGCTGATCGACCGCTCGCTGGTCAACGCCGAGTTCAACGTCGACCGCGACATCGGCCTCGACATCCGCTCCGAGGACCTCGGGGGCATCAAGAAGCTGCGCTACTACGCCGGCGTGTACCTCGGCGAGGGAAGAGACTACAACAACAAGGGCAGCGACCCGGGCTTTATGTACGTCGGCCGCGTCGATGTCCTGCCGCTCGGCCTCTTCGACGACTACGAGGCCTCCGACCTGTCGCGGCTCAAGCAGCTGCGCATCAGCTTCGGCGGCGCCTATGCGTTTCATGACCGGGCCCGCAAGGACCGGGGCGTGCTCGGCACGGCGCCGCTCGACGGCGGGACCACGAACTATCACAACACCACCGCCGATGTGATGCTCAAGTACGCCGGCTGGTCGCTGGAGGCGGCGTACATGTGGCGCCGCGGCCAGCGTAACCCCGGCGGCGCGCTCGACGAGCTGGGCGCACCGATCGCGGCCGCGGCCGCCCGCAACGGCCACGGCTGGCTGGCGCAGACCGCCGTGCTGATCCCGCGGACGCGGCTCGAGCCGGCGCTGCGCTACAGCGGCACCCGCGGCCTCGGCATCACCACCATGCCGAACCGCGACGAGCTCGGCGGCGGCCTCAACTACTACTTCTTCGGCCACAACCTCAAGCTGCAGGTCGACTACTTCCACAGCTTCGACCCGGCCGGGATGGCCCCCGCCGGCGACCTGCTGCGCCTGCAGATCCAGGCCGCGCTGTGATGCGATGACGAGCTTCAGATCGGGCGGGTGCGCAGCGCCTGGGCCCGCTCGACGGCCGCGACCGCGCGGGCCATGACCTCGTCGGCGCGGCCCTCGGCGCCGGTGGTCAGCAGGCGGCGAAACTCGCGGGCGCCCGGCTGGCCGCTGAACAGGCCGAGCACGTGGCGCGCGAGGCCGGAGAGCTTGAGCCGCGGGTGCAGGGCGAGCCTGCGCCCGATGTACTCGCCATAGCGCATGGCGACCTCGGCGCGGCCGGGCACCGGCGCGGGGTCGGCGAAGAAGCGGGCGTCGACCGCGGCGAACAGATACGGGTCGTCGTAGGCGGCGCGGCCGATCATCACGGCGTCGACGTGATGCAGGTGCTCCGCGGCGGCGTCCAGGTCGCGAATGCCGCCGTTGATCTCGATGTCGAGGGTCGGCCGCTCAAGCTTCAGGCGGTAGACGTCGGGGTAGCGCAGCGGCGGCACCGTGCGGTTCGCCTTCGGGCTCAGGCCGCCGAGCACGGCCTTGCGCGCGTGCACCGTGAAGCGGTCGCAGCCGGCCGCCGCGACCGTGTCGACGAAGCCCAGCAGGTGCTCGTAGCTGTCGAGATCGTCGATGCCGATCCGGTGCTTGACGGTCACCGGCAGGCGCACCGCGCTCCGCATCGCCGTCACGCAGTCGGCCACCCGCTGCGGCCGCGCCATCAGGCACGCGCCGAAGTTCCCGCTGGCGACGCGGTCGCTCGGACAGCCGACGTTGAGGTTGACCTCGTCGTAGCCCATGCCCTCGGCGATGCGCGCGCACTCGGCCAGCAGCGTCGGGTCGTCGCCGCCGAGCTGCAACGCCAGCGGCCGCTCCTCGGGCGAGAAGCCGAGCAGGTGCTCGCGCTCGCCGTGCAGCACCGCGTGCTGCGTCACCATCTCGGTGTACAGCAGGACATGACGCGACACCTGGCGCATCAGCCAGCGAAAGTGCCGGTCGGTGCAGTCCATCATCGGCGCGACGCTGAGCGGCCGCAGCTGGCCGCGTGCGGGTGTTTCGAGGGTCGGCACGGTCGTCTTCTTATCGCAGGTCAGGGCCCGCGGCCGCCGGCGCGGCTGGCCATCACGCGCAGCTCGGCCGGCATCGCCTGCAGGCCGCGCACCCCGGGGGCGCGGCGGGTGAACACGAGGTCGGCGCCGACGATGCGCACGTGGCGGTAGCCGAACAGGTGGAAGACCTCGACCACGCGGGTGAGGGCGATCTGCGGGTCGGCGATGAAGTGGTCGGCGCGCTCCGGGTGGCGGCGGATGCCAGGGAGCAGGGGCACGATGCGGTCGAGCTGCAGCCGGCGCAGGGCCGCGGAGACGTGGAGGGCCAGCAGCGAGACCGGGGCGGCGACGAAGTAGCCGTCGTCGCCGAGGCCCTGATAGCGCGGCAGCATCATGGCGCCGGCGACCGGCGCGTGGACCGGGCCGCGGGCGTCGTGGGCGACCAGCTGCCCGCGCGTGATCGGCTGAAAATTCTCGAAGCCGGGCAGCATCACGAAGGGCTCGTGCTCGAGGCGCACGACGTGGCGGTGGCGGATCTCCGAGACCGCCGGCAGGCCGAACGAGCGCGCGGCGAGGCGCTTGCGGTGTTCGGCGAGCGCGGGCACCTGCGCGGCCTCGAGGGCACCGGCCGCGACCAGCATGATCCAGATCGCCGACTCGTGGCAGTCGATCGTCGCCGGGTCGTCGTGCTGACCGCCCTCGACCGCGACCCCGATGTGCCCGAGGTCGCAGAGGTAACCGAGCAGCGAGCCGTCGAGCACCTCCTCGAGGCCGAGCACCACCGGCAGCGGCAGGGCCAGCGCGACGGCGCGGTTGCGCAGCACGTCGGCCATACACGAGAAGGGCGCCGCCGGGCCCGAGGTGCTGTGCAGGTCGAAGAACACGATCGGCGCGCGCGCGCGAGCCAGCAGCGGCGCGAACAATTCCAGCAGCTCGAGCTGCTCACTGTCCTCGGCCGCCTCCTCGGGGCCGGTGTTGACGATCCGCGCGATGTCCTCGCGGATCCACCGACGGTTGAGGTCGCGGTCGATGTAGCGGCGACCCGCCGCCAGCGCGCGCAGGTTGCCGGCCACCGCCCACAGCTCGCCGCGCAGCGGCAGGCGCTCGCGCTCCAGCTGCGCCAGCACCCGCAGCAGCGCCTCGCAGCCGGCCGGCTCGTTGCCGTGCACGCCGCCGGTGACGACCACCGTCGGGCCCGGGCGACCGCCGCCGTGGCGCCCGAGCACGCGCGGATAGACCCGGGAGTGCTCGTTGGATCGGCCGGTCTCGGTGCTACGCGTCACGCAGATAATTCTCGAGCAGCTTCGACGAGACCTCGATCAGGTCCGCCTCGGTGATGACACCGACCAGCTTGCCGTCCTCGACCACCGGGAGGCAAGACACCCGGCGCTCGCGCATCAACTTCATGACATCGAGCGTGGCCATCTCAGGGCTGATGGTCAGCGGGTTCTTGATCATCAGGGCGGAGACCGGCGGGTGCTCGCCGGTGTTGCTGCGGGTGCCGCGGGCGACCAGGCGCAGCAGCGCGCGGTGCGAGAGCACGCCGACCAGCCGGCCCTCCTCGTCCTCGACGAGGATGTGGCGGATGTGCTTCCAGTCCATGATGTTGGCCGCGAGGTCGACGATGTCGTTCGGCTGAACCGTGAACAGGTCGGTGGACATGAACTGGCCGGCGGTCTGATAGCTGTCGCGCCACTGGGTCGGCGCGGCCTCGACCTGGGCGTTTTGCCAGGTGTGGACCGGCGCGCCGGTCTTCTGGTTGTTGAGCATCGCGGTCGAGACGGTGCGAAAGCGGATGTCGGCGGTCCCCTTCTCGCCCATGTCGTGCAAGCTGGACAGGATCCACTGCGCGCCGGTCTGGCCGCTGCGCACCCGGTCCTCGAGGCAGCCGATGTAGCGGTCGATGTCGTCGCTGTCGACGTTGACGAACTTGAGGCCGGCCCGCGCCCGCGGCAGCAGCTCGTGCAGCAGCAGGTCCTGCGCCGAGCTCTTCTTGCCGCCGACCCAGGTCATCTGGGCCTGCAGGCCGTCGCGCGCGGCGTTGAAGAAGTTGGTGCGCGCCGCCTCGAACTCCATGCTCTGCTCGATGCGCTTGGGCTCCTCGGCGAGGTTGGCCATCATGCCGAAGAAGAACGCCGCGTTGGCGACCTCGTCGATGACGGTCGGGCCCGAGGGCAGCACGCGGTTCTCGATGCGCAAGTGCGCCGTGTCGCCGTCGAAGCCGTAGCAGGCGCGGTTCCAGCGGTACACGGTGCCGTTGTGCATGCGCAGCGCCGACAGCTTGGGGATGCCGCCGCGGGCGAGCACGTCGCGCGGGTTCTCGTCGAAGGTGTTGGCGATGAGGATGCGGAAGCGGGCGATGTCCTCGCGGAAGATCTCGAGCACGCTCTCGCGGATCCAGCCGTCGCCGAAGTGCACGCGGGGCCGGGCGCCGCGCTCGCTGCGGCCGGTCGGGCGGGTGTCGACCGAGCGCTCGAACAGGGCGATGCGGGTCTCGTGCCACAGGCGGTGCTTGAGCAGCACCGGCGAGTTGACGGCCGCGGCCAGCAGCGGGCCGGTGATCGCCTGGGCCAGGTTGTAGAACTTGGCGAACTCGTGCGGGCTGACCTGGAAGTGGACCTGGAAGCTGGTGTTGCAGGACTCGAGCATCACGTTGTCGTGGGTGGTCTCGAAGTCCTCGATGCCGCGGATCAGCACGTGGAAGTCGCCGCCCCGCAGCCGCCGCAGGGTGCGGTTGAGCTCGAGGTAGCGCGGCTTAGGCGTCATGTTGTCGAGGCCGAGGTCGCCGCGCCGCAGGGTCGGCAAGATCCCCGTCAGCAGCACGTCCGCGCCGCAGCCGCGGGCCGCGTCGCGGGCCATGCCGATCAGCTCGTTGAGCTCGTCCTCGATCCGCCGCAGGCACGAGCTGTTGAACACCTGCGGGGTCAGGTTGGCCTCGAGGTTGAAGCGCGCCAGCTCGGTGGTGAAGCGCGGGTCGGTCAGGCGCTCGAGCACCTCGGTGACCACCGAGGCCGGTCGCAGGCCGCGGTCGACCAGGAACATCTCCTGCTCGGCGCCGACCCGACGCACGCCGGACTCGAAGCGGTCCGTCTCGAGCATGGTCTCCAGCGCGACCACATCGTCGAGCAGGGCCTTCATGAAATTGCGCAGCTGTTCCTCGTCGACCGTCGCGGAGATGTTTTGTTCGCCCATGTGCGTGCTCGCGGAGCGTCCTGGCCCCGATCCGCGCACACATTAACGCGAGCGCTCCGCGCGACAAAGCGACTTGCGAACCGGCGGCATCGGCGGATATCGCGCGGCCGGCCGCGGCCCGCGACCAGCCTCAGGCGCCGAGCAGGAACGGGCCGACGACCGCGGCCACCGTCCCGGGCTCGTCCAGGTGCAGGTGGTGGCCGCCCGAGCGCACGACCCGGGTCAGGTCGGCGATCCAGCCCAAACGCTCCGCGAAGTAGGCGTCGTCGGCCGGCATCCCCGGCTCGGCCCGCAACAACAGCGTCGGGCAGGCGATCGCCCGCAGGAAGGCCTCGACCTGGGCCTCGGTCATCCGCAGCCGCGACGGCAGCCGCAGGTGGCCGTCGGCCCGCCAGTCCCAGCGACCCGGCGTGGCCTCGTGGAGCCCGCGGGCCAGCAACAGCTCGGCCGAGTCCTGGCGCATCTGCACCGTCTCCGCCAGCCTCCGCGCGACCACCTGCGGGTCCGGATAACCCGAGCGCGAGCCGCCGCGGCGCGCCAGGGCGAGCTCGGCCGCCATCGCCTCGCGCAGGCGCGCGGGGGCGCCGATGTCGAGCTCGGTCATCGGGCCCAGGCCCTCGAGCAGGGCGAGCCGGCGCACGCGCTCGGGCCAGGTGCCGGCCAGCAGCGCGGCCACGCCGGCGCCGAGGGAGTGGCCGAGCAACGAGAATTGCTGCCAGCCGAGCGCATCGGCGACGGCGCCGGCGTCGGCGACGTAGTCGATGAAGTGGTAGGGAGCGCCGACGCGGTGCTGGGACCGGCCGTGGCCGGCGAGGTCGATGGCGACGATGCGCAGGTCCGGCAGCAGGGGGGCGAGGCGGTCGAAGGTCGCGGCGTTGTCGAGCCAGCCGTGGAGGGCCAGGACCGGGAGGCCATCCTCGGGGCCGTGGACCCGGGCGGCCAGCGCGAGGCCGGAGATCTCGATCGTGCGCTCGACGGTGATCATTCGCGGAGTTTTTGCGCACTTTCCCGGGTCACGCAACCGGGCCGCTGGGCAGGCGGCCGGCGCTGTCGCATGCTGAGGACCGCGGGCCCCGAACGGGCGGGGACGAGGCGGCGGCGTGAGGTGACCTTGAGCGGAGCAAACAAAGCGATCTGGATCGGCTACACCACCCGCTATCGCGAGGGCGGCCCCAAGTTCGAGCGCGCCGCGCTGACCCTGGCCGCCGACAAGCGCCGGGAATTCCCGGACCTCGCGGTCCGCTGCGAGCGCCTCGAGTCCAAGCGCGAATTCCTGGCCGCGATGCAGCGCCTCGCCGCCGACGGCCTCGAACTGCGCGAGCTCCACCTGATCGTTCACGCCGGCATGTACGGGCCGATGTTCGGCACGGTCGCGTGGCCGGAGCAGTTTAGCCCCCACGAGTGGCGCACCCTGAAGCTGCCCTTCGCGGCCGACGGTGAGGCCTTCTTCCACGCGTGCCGCTCGGCCCGCTGGTTCGCGCCGTTCTTCGCCCGCACCCACGGCGTGCCGGCCCGCGGCTATCACTGGTACACCAGCGTCTCGGCGGCGCCGGACCGGTTCCGCTGGGACGGCCTCGCCGGGGCCGGGGCGCCGCTCTACATCTTCGGGATCCCCGGTCGCAAGTCGCACGGGGTCGTCGGCTCGCTGCGCAAGTACCTGGGTTTCACCGCGCCGGAGCCGATGCAGCGCTTCGAGCCCGCGCCGCCCGCGGGCGACCCGAGCTACGACAGCGTGGCCGAGCTCTACGATCGAGTGTTCGCCGACATCCGGGTGCGCAGCGACGAGTGGCGCTGGCTCGACGCGCGCGTGCCGACGGGCGCGCGCGTGCTCGACGTCGGCTGCGGCAACGGGGCGCTGCTGCGGGTGCTCGCCCCGAGGATCGCCAGCGGCGTCGGCGTCGATGCCTCGGAGAAGATGATCGAGCGCGCGCGGGCCCACCCCGACTTCGGCGGCAAGCTGCGCTTCGCGGTGATCGACGGCCCGCTCATCCCGCTGCCGGACGCCAGCGTCGACGTCGTGCTCTCGCTGCTCTCGTTTCGCTACCTCGACTGGGACCCGATCATGCAGGAGTTCGCGCGGGTGCTCGCGCCGGGCGGGCGCCTGCTGGTGGTCGACATGGTCGCGGCGCCGCTCGGCCTGCGCGAGCTGCCGCGGCTGCTGCGCGACAAGGGCCGGCAGCTCGGCCAGCGCCTGCGACACCGCCGCTATTACGGCCACCTCGCGCGGATGGTCGGCGACCGGCGCTGGCAGGCCATGCTCCGCTACAACCCGATCCGCGCGGTGCACGAGCTGCGCTGGTACTTCCAGAGCCGCTTCCCGGGCGGCAGCGTCGAGACCCTGAACCTCGGCTGGCACGCCCGCGTGCTCGCCTTCGACACCGGCCCCTTCGAGCAGGGCCGCGTGACCCCGCAGTCGTTCCCGTGAGCCTGGCCATCCTCGACTGGGGCATCGGCGGGATCGACTTCCACGCCCGCCTGCGCGCCCGCCACCCCGCGCTGCCGCTGATCTACTGGTCGGACAGCGGCTCCGTGCCCTACGGCAAGCTCGGGCGGGAGGCCCTCGCTTCGCGCGTCGCCGCCGTCGCGGGCGCGCTGCGCGAGCGCGGCGCGACCCGCCTGCTGATCGCCTGCAACGCGGCCAGCACGGTGCTCGATCACCCGGCCGTGACGGCCGCGGGCCTGCCGGCCTCGGGCGTGATCGCGCCGGCGATCGCCGCGGCGATCGCCGACCCGGCGCGGCGACTCGGCGTGATCGGCGGGCGTCGGACCATCCGCTCCGGCCTGTACCGCGAGGCCCTGCTCGCCGCCGGCCGCCAGGTGCGCCAGCGGATCGCCCAGCCCCTGTCGGCGATGGTCGAGCGCGGCGAGCTGGACGGCCCCGCGCTGGCCGCCGAGCTCGCGCGCATCCTCGCGCCGCTGCGCCGCGTCGACGCGCTGGTCCTGGCCTGCACCCACTACACCGCCCTGCTCGCCCCGATCCGCGCGCGCCTGCCGGGCGTCCGCATCATCGATCCGGCGGCCGCGACCCTCGCCGAGGTCGAGCGCAGCGGCTGGCTCTCGGGACATGGCGGTTCCGACATGTTCCTGACGACAGGTTCACCGGCGGCGACCCGTGACGCGGCGCGCCTGGCCTTCGGCGCGCAGCTCTCGCTGGTGCAGCGGGTCGCGCTGCCCTGAGCCGGACCCTCAGCCCGCGGGCTTCGGGCCGAACTTCTCGATGCAGGCCGAGAACAGCCCGGGGATCTCCTTGCGCAGGGCCTCGGGCGCGTCGGTCAGCGCCTTCGCCTGGCAGGCCGCGACCTCGATGCTGCCCAACATGCAGGTCTTCTTGGTCAGGCCCAGCTGGGTGCCCTTGCCGGACGCCCACTGGGTCGCCTGGTCGGGGAACCACTTCTGCATGAACGCGTCCTGGGCCGCCGCGACCTCGTCGCAGGCCTTGTCGAGCTTCTTGGGCAGCTTCTCCGGCAGGACCGCGAGGTCCTTGATGTCCTGCAGCTTCTTGGCCTCGGCGTCCTTGACCGCCTTCTCCTTGGCCTCGCGCTCCGCCCGGCGCTTGGCGACGGCGTCGTCCACCGGCGCGACCTTGGCGTCCGCCGGCGCCTCCTGCTTCTTCGCCTCCTCCGGCTTGCTGCCTCCGCCGCACGCGGCCGTCAGCGCAGCCACCAGCGCGATTGTCCCCAGAGCTCCCGGCCTCGCTCGATTCATTGCGCCGCAGCTTGCCACGCCCCGCGCAGCGCCCGCAAGGGAAGGGAACCGCCCTGCGCTTCTTGCGCCGAGCCTGCATGCGCTGACGGGACCGGGCGCGGCGCGCGGGTGCCAATCGGCTGTCTCAAAGGACAGCTGACAGGTAGCGCGGGTGCCGAGGCTTCCACTGGAAGCGTCCGAGGGCGACGCGGCCGCGGGCGTCGAATTCGACGCCCTCGCCGCCGAGCAGCAGGCGCTGGCGGGCGGCGGACTCGTCGCCCAGGCTCAGCTCGCCGCGCGCGTTGAGCACCCGCTGCCATGGCACGGTGCTGCCCGGCGGCAGCGCGTGCAGGGCATAGCCGACCTGACGGGCGCAGCCTGGCAGACCGGCGAGCAGCGCGATCTGGCCGTAGGTCGCCACTCGCCCGCGGGGGACGGCGCGGACGACCCGGTAGATCGCGGCGTAGCGCGGATGCATGACGCCGGTCGTAGCAAGAACGGCGGGGCGCGTCCAGACGCGAGCGCGGCGACGAGACGCGGGAGCCCGGCGCGTGGCCGGGCTCCCGTGTCTGGGGCTGTCTTTTTGGACCTGTCCTGGAAGTCAGGTCAGCCCGGCTCGAGCACGAAGGGATAGGTGACGATGACGCTGCCGCCGCCCTCGGGCTTCGGGAACACCCAGCGCTTGACCGACTGGGCGATGCAGTTGCCGACCGCGGCGTCC
>Ga0209480_10001173_pt1 | contig 19362 bp, 12 predicted proteins | sample JI61114C2DNA_FD_187501 | JGI IMG/M metagenome (GOLD analysis project Ga0209480, IMG submission 187501) | Wastewater effluent complex algal communities from Wisconsin, to seasonally profile nutrient transformation and Carbon sequestration -... | ecosystem: Engineered > WWTP > Effluent > Algae... | reverse complement strand
ACCGGTATGGCCGTTTCTTCTGATGAAAAATGGCTGGTAACCTGTTCAAATGACAAAACCATCCGTATCTGGGATGCGGCCACCGGGGCGGAAGTACGACAAATAAAAGGGGAATTTGAGTTTAATGATATCTGCATTACCCGGGATAATAAGCAAATTATCAGCCTGGATGATGATACTAATGACAAAGCAGGTGTCCGTTACTGGGATCTCGCCACCGGTAAGCAGTTGCGGTACTTCCCGGACAAGAAAGGTATATCGAAGTGTATCAGCATCAGTAAAGATGGTCAGTATATCGCCATTGGCAACCTGATGAAGCAAATCCGGATTCACCAGGTAATAGACCATAAGCTTATCCGGGAGCTGCCCGGACACAGCAAATGGGTCAACAGCGTTGCCTTCAGTAGCGACAACCGGCATCTTGTTTCCAGCAGTTATGATCACAGCATACGTGCCTGGGATATCAAAACAGGCAACCTGGTAAAAGACCTGCCCAGCCGGATTAACCCGGTGGATGAACTGGTGTTTGACAGTCTGTACCGGAAGATTATTATAACCACACCGGTAAAAAGAAATGAGGATGACGGGAAATATCCGAACCGGGTCAGCGCCTGGGAAACGGTACATGGTATCGGCATACGTTCATTGTATACCCTGCAACCACGGATAGATCTTAGCCGGCGATTGAATATCGACAACAAAGGATCGAGGGTTTTTAATGCCACTGATTCCAGTCTGCTGATGTATGACCTGGAAAAGGAAACCCTTTCGAAAAAGAACATTAACCATATCGGGGAGATGCTGTATAATGACCGGCAGGGTACTCTGTTCTACCAGCAGCTGGCGGATTATAAACTGTACACCATGCGTCCGGAAGATAAAAAGCCGGTAGTATTTGCTGATTATCCCGATTCTTCTTACGTGTGTACCATTGATTTCAGTGCCGATGGCAAATGGATGGCTACCGGCGATATTGGCCCTGATATTTATCTCTGGGATATGGCCACCGGTAAAATGCTCCGCAATTATAATTATGTGGATCCCGACAGCAGCCAACGAAAAGTTTCCACCCATGGACTGGATGTGGAAGGAGGCTACGACAAACATGATTTACAGGGCAGTAATGCCTGGGTATACCGGTTAAAATTCAGTCCTGATAATAAACTGCTCGCCGCTGCCTGCCGTTTTCCCGATCCCATAACGCATGGAACCCTGATCATTGTCTGGGAGGTAGCCACCGGTAAATTACTCCACTGGGAAGGGGCGCATGATTACCCGGTGCAGTCTATCGGCTGGTCGCCCGATGGCAAATACATTGTAACCAGTTCAAATGACAGGACGGTAAAAATATGGGAGTATGCCACATTGAAAGATGTAGAAGAGCCTGCTTATATGTACCAGCATGATTATACACCCAAGTTTGTTTCCTATACACCCGATCAGCAACGGCTGATCAGTGCGGGGATTGACGGAAAGATCATAATCCGGGATGCAGTAACCCGGCAGACAAAAGCCATATTGATCGGACTCGACAGTACGGACTATGTGGCCGTAACATCCGATCAGTATTATGCCGCTTCCAAAAACGGGGTCAGCCGGATTGCTTTCCGCCGGGGCAATGATGTATTCCCGGCCGGGCAGTTTGATATCCGTTATAATCGTCCTGATAAAGTACTCGAAGCCCTGGGCAGTGATGATACGCTGATGATCCGGTCGTACCGGCAGGCCTATTATAAACGCATAAAGAAACTCAATATTGATACCGCTTCTTTTCGTGATGGATTCAGTCGCCCGGCGGCCGACTTTGACCAGCGTGAAAAGATTGCCTTTATACAAACACAGCCCCGAATGCAGCTGCGGATCAAAGGCACGGGCAATGATTTTGCACTGGACCGCTTCAATGTATGGATCAACAGTGTGCCGCTGTACGGACAACGGGGCATCAGTATCAAAGCCGCGGGAAAGACCAGCCTGGATACCACTATTGAAGTAAAACTATCCGGCAGTGAGAATTTTATTGAAACATCCGTGATTGATATCAACGGTACCGAAAGTTATAAAACCCCGCTGGTGGTGCAATACAGTCCGGTCCAACCTGTCACTTCCAAACTTCATTTCATCGGCATCGGCATTGACCGGTTTGCTGACAGCCGGTATAACCTGCGATACAGCAGTAAGGATATCCGGGATCTCTCGCAGAAGTTAAAGGAGAAATACAAGGGCGATATTATTATTGATACCCTGTTCAATGAGGAGGTAACAATCGGAAATGTAAAAGCCTTAAAACAAAAACTGCAAAAAACCGGGGAGAATGATAAAGTGGTACTGGCCTATTCCGGTCATGGTATGCTGAGCAAGGACTTTGATTATTATCTCTCCACCTGGGCCGTGAATTTTGACAAACCCGAAGAGAACGGACTGGGCTATGATGGCCTGGAAGATCTGCTGGACAGTATTCCGGCCCGGCGCAAACTGATGCTGATAGATGCCTGTCACAGTGGCGAAGTAGACAAAGAAGAACTGGTCACCATTGCAGGCAGTCCGGATTCACTGGTAAAAGGGTTTACACCGGTAGCGTATAAGAAAGATGAAAAGCATCTCGGGCTAAAGAACAGTTTTGAGCTGATGCAGAATCTCTTTGTCAATGTAGGCCGCAGCACCGGTGCCACCATCATCTCCGCTGCCGCGGGCACCCAGTTCGCGCTTGAGCGCAATGACCTGAAGAATGGCGTATTTACCTATTGCATTCTGGAGGCCATGCGGAAATATCCCTCCCTGCGCATCAGTGAATTAAAAACGATTGTAGGTGCCCGGGTAGAGCAGCTCACCAATGGATTACAGAAGCCCACGTCGCGGAATGAGATGGTGCTGGCGGATTGGAAATTGTGGTAAAAGGGTCCGTTTATTTATTGGCTGAAAAATCTGCGTATTCCACCACATAGGTTTTATTCCACTTGTCATGCCAGGGATAGCAGGGAGTACCCAATGCACTCAGGGCATTAAAGGGAACCGCCCGGCTGAGTCCGCGGAGCAGGGCGGTACCGCCGCTGATACGGGAACCATCTTCATTTACGGCGATGGTACCGGTGATCAGTTTACCCAGGGTACGTCCGCGGAACAGGGTTTCCATCAGTCCCATATACAAGCCATAAAACAGAATGGTGATCAGCTGGCCCAGGATCGGGTTGCCGCCGTTGTCACTGTCCGCGTACATGATGATGGCGAGGTCCATGCTCACTTCCACGATCACGTAGCTGAAGAAGTACATGAACACATAGAAGGTTACGAGGTCGATAATATAGTTGGCCAGTCGTTTCCCCGATCCGGCCTGTGTCATTGTGGTTTGTTCGAAATTATCAAACAGGTGTTGCTCCTCCTGTGGAGCGGATTGATTTTCTTCCATGGGGATAAAGGTAGGGAAATCAGTTAGGAGTCGGGAGTCTGGAGTTGGGAGTCTGGAGTCGGGAGTCTGGAGTTGGGAGTCGGGAGTCAGGAGTCGGGAGTCCGGTCGAATCATCTTTTTTGCTAAATATTGAAATGACGATTCGAACGGACTCACAACCCACATCCCACAACTCACAACTCTACTTAACCAATTTCGCTGTCGTAAACACAATATCATTTCCATACACAGTACTGCTGCCGGCAATCGCGTAGGCGCGTACATGGATCGTGCTGTTGGGGGTCAGTCCGGTCATGGTGGAGCGGTATTTAACGGGACCCTGTGTGGCTTTTGCCAGGCCAAAGCGGGTATTGCTGGTAGTGGGGTCCGGGGCTTTACCGATACAGACGCCCAGTGTTTTGGGCAGGTGTTGCGGATCTTCCACGGAAAAAATGCAGTCGGCGGAGGTACTGGTGATATTGACGATCTGCAGGGTTTTGATAACAATAGCGGCCGGGCCGGGTGTATCACTATGGGGGCGGAAGGCGCTCATCAGGTATACAAGGGCAAGAGCTGTTACCAGCAGCAGTGCCAGCCGGGGTATAAGGCGTTTCATACTGATGTATTTTACTAAAGGTAAAATGGGGCCGCAGGCGATACCAAATTAAAAGGAGGAAAAGCCGTATGATTCTGCTCAGTAAAGTGGATAATTATCCTGTGGTACATGCCGAGGTATTGCGTACCTGCCGCCAAAATACCCTCCTCCCCGGACAAGAAACACCGGTATTGATTCTATATTGACCCATAATTTTTACTATGAAGCAGGTATTCTTTTTCATGAGCTGGCTGATCGTATTGAATAGTACGGCGCAGCAGGACACAGTCCGGCAGGTCCGGGCCTTTCCGATCACGGATTATATGGTGGATCTGAACGACAGTATAAAACTCGTGCAGCTGCATTTGCCGGATGGGGTAAGCCTGCCCGAAAAGAAATTGGGTTTATTAAAAGGGATTTACCGCGACAAGCAGTCCGATACCGCCACCATCGGCACGGGCCGGTGCCAGCTGATCAAGAGTGATTACTATTATTTTGCCATCAACTATAAAAAGAGCGGGGTGCTGCCCCGGGAAGGCGATCTGATTTACCTGCTGATGGATAAGTCAAACGTGTATCCCGGCCTTTTCGTGAGCCTGTCTGCCCATTATATCGGGCTGAAAAATGTGTATGATACCCCCTTGTACGACCGCTATTCCGTTTTCTCCTTTTGGGAAAAAAGTACAGAAGACCAACTGATAGACACCCTGGTGGCCGACATCCGTTTTACTGCCGGTTACTTTTTAAAAAATGAACCCACCATGAATATGCCCATCAAAAGCGGTTCCCGTGCCGGCAAGATGCTGTTCAATACCATGCTCACCTGCACCCGCCAGGATGTGATTGATTTCCTGGAATACATGATTGCCCGTCCCAACCTCTATGCCGGCCATGCCTGGAAAGTGTCCGAGGTATTTGCCACCTGGATGTCGGAGGGGGGACCAACGGTGATGAGATTTGTTGATGATAACACCAACAAATAGTCTCCAGCTTATATCCTGCTCCCATTCTCTTTCGTATTTCAAGCGGGACTCAAGCGAGACTCAAGCGAGACTTGAGCGCAAATTACTGGGGGATTGTCTATGAAATATCGCTTGATTCTCGCTCAAATCTATACTATGAGTAAAAGAAAACCGGAAGCAGGAGGGAAGCAAGCCGGACTGAAAGAGCAGTGAAAAGATGAATGAATTAAAAATACATAGCATTCGTAATTAGATGATAATTAGTCTATAAACTATCCTCTTTTAAGCCTTATTGTACTTTTTTGTACCCTTTTATACCCGTTTTTACCCGGATGTACTTTAATGTACAAAATGTGTCCTTTTTGTACCTGGCCACCGGAATTTCCGTTTTGAACCCCATAAATTTGTTTTGAAACAGATTTAACCACCTCCCCAAACCTTAAACTCTAAACCCTAAACCTTCCCTTATGGCCCGTCACAAAGGAATCCTCAATGAATTTTCCGGGAAAATAGGCCCGGTAGTAGGTGCCACCTGGAATGGCATCCCCTACATGCGAACCCGCCCCGCATCCCGTTCCGGCAAGCCGCTCACTGATGCGCAGAAGGAGTGGCAGGAAAAATTCGCCATCGGCATGAATTTTATCAACGCCATGGGTCCGCTGGTCAATATCAGTTATCAGTCCGGTTATGGCAAGACGGCCAAGAACGCCGCCCTCAGCCGTCTCCTCTCTCAGGCTATTGGTGGCCGTTACCCCCAACTCTATCTCGATTATACCCAGGTGGAGATTGCCCGTGGCGAACTCAAAAAAGCCGCCAATCCCGCCGTAGCCTTTACAGAAGACAAGCAGCTCCGTTTTACCTGGACCGACAATACCGGCCTTGGCAATGCCGCCCCCACCGATCAGGCCATCCTCGTAGCCTATTGCCCCGAAACCAATTACCTGATCTATACCGCCAACGGCGGCCTGCGCAGCCACGGACAAGGCCTGCTGGATGCCCGGTTGCTGATGAGTGTGATAGAGGGCAGGGGGTATACGTTACATACGTGGATGTCTTTTAGATCGGAGGATGGGAAGAGGGTGGCGGATGGGGTGTGGGTGGGGGAGGTGTGATAATGGAGTAAGCAGTCAGTTTAATCTTCTGAAATACCAGTCTAATATTGGTCTTTATACCGGCCATTCCCAATTTTCATTATGGACATTAGGGTCAGGAATAACCTGTTTATGGTATTGTGCATGAAAAGTGTATGAGGTAATTTCGGGGAATTTATAAATGGGTTTTTTGCAAATGGGTTATCGTAAATATTTCAAACAATCTAAAGACTTTTTAAAAGCTTAATACTAGGTTGTAAATCAACAGTTTCAGAAGAAAAGAGTTAATTTAGTAGGTATGAATTTTATTGATCTTTTTGCCGGTGCGGGCGGACTTTCTGAAGGATTTATCCGGGCAGGGTACAAACCTATTGCTCACGTGGAAATGGATGAGGCGGCATGCTACACTTTAAAAACAAGGGCTGCTTATCATTATCTGAAAGCAAATAGAAAGCTTGAAATCTACAAACAATACCTGAAAGGAAATGTAAACAGGGATTCCTTATATAGTCAGGTCCCTGATGAAATATTAAAAAGCGTCATTAATCTGTCAATAGGTGCAGAAAGTAATCCCAAAATTCATAAAACTATTGAGTCTTTATTGGGCGATCGGGAAGTGGATTTAATTATCGGAGGTCCGCCCTGCCAGGCTTATTCACTGGTTGGAAGAGCAAGAAGTAAGGATAGTATGAAGGGTGATCACAGAAACTATCTCTATGTTCAGTATGCCAAATATCTGGAAAAGTACCAGCCAAAAATGTTTGTGTTTGAAAACGTGCTTGGATTGAAATCTGCCGGCTCCGGAATTTATCTTGAGAATATGGAGAAGCTTTTTGATGCAAAAGGATACAACATAAAATTATACACTGTTGAAGCAAACAATTTTGGTGTCTTACAAAACAGAAAGAGGGTTATAATTCTTGGCTGGCAAAAAAAACTGAAAATTAAGCCACCTGATTTAGAAGCAGTACGAAATAATACTTTGTATAAAGTTAAGGAATTACTATGTGATTTGCCGTTTTTACAGGCTGGTGAAGGAGCTGATAAAGGTGAAAATATTGGGCTTACCTATATTGGACCCAAGACTGAATGCTTAGATAAGACTGGTATACGGAACGGTCTTGATATTCTTACTCAGCACATTTCCCGCCCGCATACAAATCAGGACAAAGAGATATACAAGATTGCTGTTGAACATATGAAGCAGGGGGAAAGGCTTAATTATACAACATTACCTAAGCGGTTAATGACACATAAGAATCGCCACTCTTTTTTTGACCGGTTTAAAGTTGTAGATGAAAAGGCAGCCTATTCGCAAACTGTTGTAGCCCATATCGCAAAGGATGGGCATTATTATATTCACCCAGATAAAAAACAAAATCGATCCATTACAGTTAGAGAAGCAGCTCGTTTACAATCTTTCCCTGATGATTTTTACTTTGAAGGAGTGAAAGAAGGGAAAAATAGAACTGCTGCATTTAAACAAATAGGTAATGCGGTCCCGCCATTGATGGCAGAAAAAATTGCAGCATCAATTAAGTATCTTCTACTCAATATCAATACCCACTTTTGAATTGATAAAACATCATGGATCTGGAGTTAATTCAAAGACTTGAATATTCTTACGAAGGGCAACAGGAAGCTTATTCGCTTCCACTGCCGCTGAAAGATTCACTTCAACTCATTTTAGACTTCTTTTCAAATAACCAAACAAACAAACTTTGTTTGGTTTTTCCAACAAAGACATTTGCAGCACAATGGCTTTCCATACCTACAGTGATGTTTCTTATTGAAAATGACTTCGTAAATTTTAAAGGAGAAATTTTTGAATCATATAAGCAATATAAAGGAGGCGATAAATTAATTCTTAACAATATCGCTATCGTTGAGTGGTCTGGAATAAATCAAACTGGAGTTACTTTTAAATCAAAAGCAACAAAAAATTCTTCAGGGGCAGAAATAACAATCAAGTTTTCTGATGTAATCAAGTTGCAAAAAGCACCAAAACATAGAAAAGCTTTATCCTCTCTCGAAACAGTTAAAGAGGCATTGTCATCAGGGAACATTACTGCAATAGAAAAGCTATTGAAAATTACTACCTATGGTAATAAAGATTTTATGAAGAGTAAAGTTTGTCTTGTTAGTAAATTCAAGTCCTTCAGTGACTCTATTGAGCGACTAACAATGAATATTGCTTCTTTGCAAGAGTATTTTGAGGAAGGAAAGATTGACGAAAACGGAGCAGTAGAAATAAACAGCCCACTTCTTATTTCAAACAATCTTTCAAATCTTGCTTTGTATGTAACGCTTTCAACTTCTATTTCAAGTATTATTATAGATGGCTTTGCAGCAATTCAGGAAAGAAGTACTGATTTTTCAGACATTGATGTAAAAAACATTCCTACAATTCTAATTACAGATTTGTCTGAGATTGATAGTTTTGAAACCATTGGAAATTATGGATTTGAGTTTTTTAATTTTACAAAGGAGAACCTGAAATTTGACCTTTCTGCTAATCACTCCCCATTTCATTTGTTTGATCAGAAATTAAGAAAATATATTTCATTCAATCTTCTAAAGGAAATTTGTGAAAATAAAGAACTTGAAGCCACGACACATAAAATTTATTCCATTGAAAAAGATGAATCAAACAATGATTTGAATTTTTTGAAAATCTCCCTCATACAAATAACAAATCTTGTTTCAAGAATTGTACATGAATTATCTGCTGATGAAATTGCACACTACAATTCTAAAATTAGCAGTATCGAAACTTTGTTTAATAGTTGCAAGATGTGGTTAGGCGATTCAAAAAAGCCAATTGAAGAGAGTGTTTTGCTTCTCAAATCTATAATTGAAAAATTTGCAACTGCATCTTCAGAAAAATGTGCAAGATTGAAAGCACTAATAAATACAAGACAATATGATTACATCATTTGTACAACAGAAGAAGAAGCGAAAGTATTGAATGATTTCCTTCTTAAATCTGCATACACACACAAACCGAAAGTTATATCCGTTGCCGATGTAAACGACAACTTACTTAATAACAAACCCTTAAGGGCAATTCTGACTGGCTGGGCCAAATCTAACAATGTCAACAAAATTCTTTCTTCGTTTCTTTTTTCAGAAATTACAGTTTTATTCTATCAATTTGAAAACAAGTATTATAATTCACTACAGAGAAGGAACAGAAAATATTGTGAAAAAATTAAGGCTACTATAAATAGCAAAGGTATTCGTTCAGAGAGCGAAACACTAAAACCTAAAGGATTTGATGATATGTATTCAAGTGATGAAGTTGTCGAAGTTACTTCTGCAAGTTCATTTGACATTTTAGATTTTGAATTAAGACTTGACAATGCACAATATTCAAGATATAGCGCAAAAGGAGACTTAATTGATAGTATCAATGCAAAAAGAATTGATTTTGAAAATGACTCTTTTATTTACTCAACCGAATCACATAAATTTTTAGTCATAAGTGAGTTCATTGAAATGAAAGGAGCAAAGGCAAACCTTCATCGGAGAAGAGTCGAATCATTAAAAACTGGAGATGTAATTGCTTTGATTAATACTGATAGAGATATTTTAGTAGATTTGGTTGAGAAAAGTACAAATACAAAAGAATTAGCTTCTGTAAAAGAATGGACTGAGCTCTGGAAAAACTTATTGAAAGAATATTATTCTTCAATTGGGAATGACTTCAAGAAATTGATGGATGACTTAAGAAAAAATGATTGCCAGAAGCATGAAGTTACTATCAAAGCATGGTTACAGGACGAAAACAGAATTGGACCTGATGATGACGCTGACTTAATAAGCATTGCGTTATTGACCAACTCAAATCTTTTGAATGAAAACATAGGTACAGTCAGGGAAGCTATAAGGAAAATGACAGGATGGAGAATGAAAGCATCCGATATAATTTCAGAAAAGATAAAATCTCAAATACACAAGTTTGCAGACAGCACAGTAATAAATAGGAAAATTCCGGTAGAAGGATTGGGTAGTGTAAATGTTTTAAAAGTTATTGAGGTTTCAAATATCTGGGAGAATATAGATGTCAGATATGTAAACAGGTTACTTCAAAAGGAAAATATTTAATGGCAAAACTATTACCTCCATATATACACAAGAACTACAAAAGTACTGGTGAAAAATTGATTTTTGATATTTTTAAGAATAATTCTTTCACTAAAGATTGGATTGTTCTTCACTCGTTAAATCTTTCGCAACATACTGTGCGACTTTATGGTGAGATAGATTTTTTGATTTTGATTCCAGGAGGTGGGATTTTTGTCATGGAAGTAAAAGGCGGTGATGTAAAATGTATAAATGGAGTTTGGTATTTCACTGATAAATTTAAAAATACATACACGTCAAATGTCGGACCTTTCAATCAAGCAAGAGACGCCATGTTTTCATTGCGTAATGCAATTGAAAAGGAATTTGGTAGAGGGCATAAGTTGACAAAAATATTGCATGGATTTGTTTGCGCTTTTCCTCAAGTATGTTTTGATAAGCACAGTGTAGAATATGAGCCTTGGCAAATACTCGATAAAGATATAATACAAAATGGAACAGAAATATTCTTTAAAAATTTAATCCAAAAATTCATTCAAAAGCATAGAGGGCAAAGATGGTTTTCAGAAATAGATTCTTTGCCAGATGCGGATGACTTAAATACACTATGCGATTTCCTGAGAGGGGATTTTGAAAGAATAAGAACCGTTAAAGATAGGTTGACTGAATTTGACAAACAAGTAAAGATCTATACTAGGGAACAGTTCAGAATCCTTGATTCAATTCAGCAAAATGAGAGAAGTGTTACACAAGGAAGTGCAGGGACTGGAAAAACGATGATTGCGATTGAATCTGCTGTAAGAGCAGCAGCAGAAGGTAAAACAGTTTTCCTCACTTGCTATAACAGGTTAATTGGAGAGTGGATGCAAAAGCAGGTTGAAGAATGGAAAGACAAAATAACAGTTTCAAGTTTACACAGTTATTTATTTGAACAGTCAAAGGGTTTCAATTATGATAAAACACAAGACAGCAAACAGGATTTTTACAGTAAATATTTGCCAAACTTATTGAAAGATATTTTTCAAAAAGGAATCAGCAAAAAATTTGATAAACTAATTGTAGATGAAGGACAAGACCTAATTAGAGAGGAATATTTAAACTTGTTTGATTCAATGGTAAAAGGTGGATTGGCAGAGGGTAATTGGGAAATTTACGGCGACTTCGAAAGGCAAGCAATTTTTGCTCAACTTTCCAAAGAAGAAATGCTTCTGCTAATTAGTAAAAACTCGCAGCCGCCAAAGTTTCTTTTGAAAATAAATTGCCGGAATACAAGACAGATTGGAGAAGAAACATCACTTATTTCAGGCTTTGAGAAGCCGCCTTTTTTACTTGAACATTTAGAGGGTATTTCGGTAGAATATATTTTTTATAAGGATGAAAAAGACCAAAAGAAATTATTAGGGCAACAATTAATAAAACTTTCTGAAAGTGGTGTTCCTTTTAATGAATTAATAATTGTATCTCCCAGAAAATATGAAAACTCATGTTCAAATTCATTTTCTGATTTTAAAATAAGAGAAATTAAAAATACAAGTGAAATTACAGCACCTCAAAATTTCTTTGGATTTGCAACTGTTCAAGCATTTAAAGGCATGGAAAGTAATTATGTTGTTATTACTGACATCCAAGATTTGACAAGCGAAGTCGCCAAATCTCTTCTATATGTTGGAATGAGCAGAGCAAAATATGGTTTGATACTTTTAATTGCTGAATCGATGAGAAATGATTACCGGGAAATTTTAAAGAGTAAACTTAATTAAGATGAGAGACGAAATTCTAAAGTTCATAAAACAGGAATTGATTGGTCCAGACCCTGTAAAGCCCCACATACAGGCGAACGGAGAAGAAATCTTAATTAATGAACCTCCCCGGATGAGATACGGTGCCGGAATTTTATTCCCAAGTACAGTAACTTTTGATAAAGCAGATTCAACTACTGCTGATGAAAATACGGTTATGGAAAAAGTTGAAGATGAAAAAAGGAATATTGATGACCCGGTAAAAACAGAAGAGAGCAAAGCTCCTGTTGATATGAGTGAGGACTTTGAAGAAGAGATAGGCTTAGCGAATAGCTTTCTTCCGTCAGCAATGGGATTCAGTTGCTTTTCAAAATTGCCAAAAGGAGGTTACAAAGTCAAAGTGAATGTTGCTGTATATGAAATTAAGGAATACTCATACACAAAAGAGGATGGTAGAACAGTTACACGAAAGGCGTATTACAGAATTCCATTAGACCAGGAATTTGCTTTAACAGCACGTGAAATTCCTTTACAATCAGGAAAATTCTTTGACAAGTCTTTAGTAGACAAAGAGGGCAAAGAAATAAACCTGAAACTGAATATCCGAAATAGAACACACGGTGACAATTATGGTGAGAACATTCACCTGCTTACTTTCACTTTGATAAATTTAAATATAGGCGGAACAGAAAATATTAAGAATGAAAATTGCTTCTTTCAAGTTTCATTTTCAGTAAGTGCTGATGAAAAATGTTTTTGCCCTTATAAATCCGCTTCTTCAAAGACAGATAAGGAAGATCAAAAATCAAACCTTTTGCTTTTCAGAAAGAAAAAAATCTTTGCAGTTGGGCACGGCTGTTCACCAGCCTGGAATGATAATGATGTAGATTTTACAGATGTAATTACAACAGAGTCAATCCCTTCTTATGAAATAAAACCAATCCTTCCAAATGAATTAAAAAGTGTTGAACTGAAAATGTTTGATTTGAGTGATTTGTCTGACAAGGATATTACTGCTAATCTGATCAAATTAAATTCAGAATATGAATTGTGGATTGACAAACAGGAAGTAATTGCGAATGCAGAATTGAAAGACGAACTTTTAGAAACTGCATTGCGACATATTGAAAGTTGCCGAATGTGTTTATCTAGAATGAAAGAAGGAGTTCAACTTTTAAATAGTAACGAAACAATTAACCGGGCATTTCGGTTGATGAATCGGGCAATGCTACTTCAGCAACTTAATTACAGTATTGAAACACGAATCTGGAATCTTCACAGAGGGAGCATAGTGGGTTTGAAAGATGCACTCATTCCCAATATCAACGATAGTTCAACATGGAAGCAAGGCCTTGGTTCATGGAGACCTTTTCAACTTGCATTCATTCTAATGAATCTAAATTCAATTATGGATGCCGACCATGCTGATAGAGAAATGGTTGACTTGATATGGTTTCCTACAGGTGGAGGAAAAACTGAAGCCTATTTAGGTTTGTCAGCATTCACAATTTTTCTAAAAAGGTTAAAAAATAAAAATGATTCAGGAACAACCGTTTTGATGCGTTACACATTAAGGCTGCTAACTGCCCAACAATTTCAAAGGGCAGCCTCATTAATTTGTGCCTGTGAGAAAATCAGGAAGGAGAATGAAGAAGAATTAGGAAATCAAAGGATTACAATTGGACTTTGGGTTGGTTCGGATTCAACTCCAAACAAGAGAGATGCAGCAAAAAGAGCCTATCAGCTAATGGAACAAGGAAGAGAAGAAGATAATCCATTTATTGTTCTGAAATGCCCATGGTGTGGTTCTCAAATGGGTTATTTGAAAGATGCGACAGGAAACAAAGTTAAAGGATACAAGAGAAGAAAAATTGGGACGAAGGAAACTATTGTTTACCAATGTGATAACCTGCAATGCGATTTTTCAAAAACAGATTTTAATTTGCCTTTGGTAGTGATAGATGAAGATATTTATGAAAATCCTCCAACACTCTTAATTGGAACTGTCGACAAATTTGCAATGCTCACATGGCGACCCGAAGCAAGATCACTTTTTGGTTTCAGAGGAAATGAAAGACAATTTTCTCCGCCTGAATTAATTATTCAGGATGAGTTGCATTTGATTTCTGGCCCATTAGGTTCAATGGTTGGCCTTTACGAAACAATGATTGAAGAACTTTGCACCGCAAATAATACTAAACCGAAAATCATTGCATCATCCGCAACTATCAGCAGAGCAAAAGAACAAATTAACTCTCTTTACGGAAGGGGAACGAATAATGTAAATATATTTCCTGCACAGTGTTTAAGTGCAGGTGATTCTTTCTTTGCATACGAGGATATTGAAAGTGCCGGTAGAATTTATACTGGCATTTTTGCCTCTGCATTGCCTTCTCATGCTACTGCACAGGTAAGAGTTTTGTCAGCATTGCTTCAATCTGTAAAATCTATTCCGGTGTCAGATGAGAAATTAAGAGACCCTTACTGGACTGCCTTAACTTATTTCAATAGTATCCGTGAACTTGGTCATGCAGCCACACTTATCCGAGCTGACATTCGTGAATACATGAATTCTATATGGATTAGAAAATCAATCAAATCGGAAGAGAGAAGGTTCATCAACCGTGATATAGAATTGACAAGTCGTATAAACAGTAATGACATTCCTGAATATCTTGAACAACTTTTAAAATCATGGACAGGAGATAAATCTGAATATCCTGTTGATGTATGCCTTGCAACTAATATGATTTCTGTTGGCGTTGATATTCCCAGATTAGGTTTAATGACCGTTATTGGTCAACCAAAAACTACATCGGAATATATTCAGGCAACAAGTCGTGTAGGTCGTTCAAAGAAAGGCCCAGGAATAGTATTCACTATTTATAATTGCTCAAAACCAAGAGACCGGTCACATTTTGAACACTTCCAGGAATATCATTCAAAAATATATAGTAAGGTGGAGCCAACAAGTGTTACGCCATTTTCTGCTCCGGCAAGAGAAAGAGCATTACATGCAATCTTAATCGGCTTAATAAGGCTTTATTCAACTGATCAAAGCAGAAACTCACCAAGACCGTTTCCGAATAATGAAGTTATTGAAAGAGTTACTCAAATTATTTATGATAGAGTTAATTTGATTGATGTAGAAGAATATGAAAAGACATTGGAACTGATTGAAGAAAAATTAGGATACTGGGAAAACGAATTACCAATGATTTACGGAAATTTTGGGCAAATCACTGACATTCCGTTAATGTACCCAGCCGGAACAAATCCACCAGAAGATATTAAAGCAAGAGCATGGTCAACACCAACATCAATGAGAAATGTTGATTCAACTTGTGAAGCGTATGTCATACCAGCAGAATATATAAACATTGATAACTAAATTATGCCAGCAAAAAAACCCATAAGACGGTCTCAATTAATTTCCCCCTGGGGAGTTGGACAAATGATAAATTTTCCGAAGGATGAATCATTAATGGTTTTAGGGCTTGACATGTGGGAGGAAAAATTCAGAACCATTTCTGAATTGGAGGAGTTCAAAGTAACAGAAGAAAGATTAGCAAAAAGATTAGGAGTAAGAGATTTTCGTTTACCACCTGACTTCAGAGACCCAGGCCAGGGTGTTACAAATCCATCTCTAAAAATTCCGTTTGTAAGATTTCCAAGATGGCACTATTGCACACGATGTGGTCACATGGAAAAGGTCTCAATCTATGATTCAAAAAAACCTACCTGTACCGGCACCTCATTTGTTTCAGGAAGGTCATGTTCAGAAATACCGGAAAAGAAAAGGCAGAAATTAATTCCGGTTCGTTTCATCGCCATTTGCCCTCACGGTCACATTCAGGATTTTCCTTTCATGGAATGGATTCATGGTGGCACGCGACCGGAAGGTCAACACAATCTTAGATTGAGAGCAGGGAGAAGTTCAGGTGCTTTAACAGGCATTGAAATTTCTTGCAGTTGTGGAGCTAATAAATCAATGGGAGGAGCATTCAATGAACAATCCCTTACAAAGATTGGCGTTACTTGTTCGGGTGGAAGACCTTGGTTAGGAGAAGAAGCGGAAAGAAATAATGTGACACATTGCGGAGAAAATTTAATTGTAGTTCAAAAAGGTGCTTCTAATGTTTATTTCTCACAAGTTCGTAGCTCAATTTATCTACCTCAATGGGAAAAATCAGTTGACAGAAAACTGGTTGAGGTTTTAGAAAAGAATTGGGGATTTCTTACGACAGGAATGGAGAATGGAAATTTTCAAAGGATGAGATTTGAATTAGTTGCAGAAAGAAATTTTGCTGAGAAGAAAAGAGAACTTTTTACAGAAAAATTATTAGAGGCTGCTACAAAAAGAATTTCGGGTGCTGATGCTTCAAATGCTGACGATTCAGAAGAAAAATACCGGAAGATGGAATATGATGCAATACTAGCAGAAGCTGGCGGGGAAAATCAGGATTTCTTTGTTAAAAAGAATCAGGCAAACACCTATGATGATGCTGAAACAGGAGGTGCAATAAGCAATGGATTTACAAGTATTGGCTTATTACACAAGTTAAGGGAGACGAGGGCTTTTGTGGGTTTTTCAAGATGGCTCCCTGATGACGGAAAGAGTTTAGATGCAAAAAAAGACTTTATCAAACTTGGTAGAAGTATTACATGGCTTCCTGCAGTTGTAGTAAAAGGAGAAGGAGTGTTTTTTGAGTTTAATGAAATAAAAATAAAAGCATGGGCTAAAAAAAAGGAAATTATTGAAAGAGTTAAAAAATTATCTGACAACTATAATAAGGAAAGAATAAAAAAAGGCAAAGAAAAAAGAATTATTTCTCCTGAATTTATTTTGATTCACACATTTGCTCATTTGGTGATAAACCAATTTAGTTATGAATGTGGTTATGGTAGTTCTGCATTAAGAGAAAGAATTTATTGCAACCTTGAATTTCCTAACGACACAATGAACGGGGTTTTAATTTACACTGCATCAGGTGATTCAGAAGGCTCTTTGGGCGGTCTGGTAAGACAAGGAAAGCAAGGCAATCTTGAAACCATAGTTTATAACGCTATTGAAAATGCAAGATGGTGTTCAAGCGATCCTATATGTATTGATAGTCATGGGCAGGGCCCAAACTCATGTAACCTTGCGGCTTGTCATAACTGTACTTTATTACCCGAGACCTGTTGTGAAGAATCAAATATGTTACTTGATAGGGCAATGTTAATTGGTGTCTTAGGTGAATCTTCGATTGGATATTTTAGCTAGTAGTTTTAATTTTAAGTCATTTAGAGAATTTTCAATTTTACATATAGTTAACTGACACTCCCAAATAATTATTATTTCCCAAAGATCAATTTTCAAAAATTCTTGATTTATTGTATCACTTGTTTGGGTTGTGGCTATTTTTTTTACCCACCACTCCGTCCTGGTCCCCGGCATTTTAAAATACTTACACCCCTCATGCCCATGCCAGAAACACCCATGGACAAATATGACAGTCTTGTATTTGGGTAGAACGATATCCGGTTTGCCAGGCAGGTCTTTAACGTGGAGGCGGTAGCGGAATCCGTTGGCATGAAGAAAGCGGCGGACAATCATTTCGGGTTTGGTGTCCTTGCCTTTGATCCGGCTCATATTATAGCTGCGGGTGGCTTTATCGTGTACATCGGCCATGGGGTAAAGGTACAGCCTGAGGCAGACAATAGTGGATAGCCGTTAATGGGGCTTTACTGAAGGCCTTAATATTTCTTTCCCCATTGATTCCTCATCACTACCGTATCCACCTTCGCCTTTTCCAGCTTATAATTCCTTCTTTTCAGCGAATCGCCTTTGCGGAGATATTCATCAAAATCAAGGGTGTCGCGGTTGCCCAGGCTGTCGGAGTAGATGAACTCCACTTTCTGGAAATGGATATCGGAGGGTTTGATGTAGGTGGGTCCGGAACTGCTGCTGCTGAGACTGTGCAGAGAATGAAAAATATGCACCAGGGCCAAAACGACTCCGGCCAGGCCAGTGCCGGCGGCGATATTGCGGGAAGAACGCATATGTAAAGTTAGTAGTTAGTAGTCGGGTCGAATCGGGATTTCTGCTTCGGAGCGGGCTGTGGGCCAGTTAGTAGATAGCAGTCCGGTCGAGTCGGGATTTCGCTTCGAAGCGGGATGTTTTGTCATCACGGGCAGCTTCCACCACTGGCATTCCGACCGCCCCTGCCTTCGCTTCACTACGGAGGGCAGGGAGCGAGAAATCTTGTATTTCCCTTCTCTCTCCCCCCACCGCCTGTCATCGCGAGCAAGGCGAGTGACCTTGTATTTCCGCGCAGCGGCCAATTGTGTTCAACCCCTCCGGGGTTGGGGGGATCGTTGGGGGCAGCCTTACCCCGGGCTTCACCCGGGGTTATTGATGATTTAAGCCCGTTGGGCTATGCAGTGCGACCGAATCGCCATCTCACTCCGAAGCGAAACCGTTGTAATAACGAAATGTCACTCACCCCCTTTCCTTCGGAGAGGGGGTAGAGGGGGAGAGGCCGGGGGCTATGCAGTGCGATCGAATCTTCATTTCACTCCGAAGCGTAACCGTAGTAATAACAAAATGCCTCTCACCCCCTTTCCCTGCCTACCGGCAGGCAGGCTTTGGAGAGGGGGTAGAGGGGGAGAGGCCTTTGTTCAACCCTTTCAGGGTTGGGGGATCGTTGGGGGCAGCCTTACCCCGGGCTTCACCCGGGGTTATTGATGGTTTAAGCCCGTTGGGCTATGGGCCTATCCCCCCTGCCCCCCCTTTCCGAGGGAAAGAGGGGCAAGCAGCTTTTCGTTAATACTACGGTTTCGCTTCGGAGCGAGATATCACTTCGACCGGACTCCCGACTCCCGACTACTAACCTGCCTATGCCGGCAGGCAGGCTCCCAACTACTATCTACTTAACTATCGGGCGCTTATACTGACTGTACCACACAATCTTCCCACCCTTTATCATATTGATATCATGATAGTAGGCAGAGTCGGCTTTGCCGGATTTGTAGGTGTCCGTTTCCTTGTACCAGGTAACGACAATATGGTCCTTTTTGTCGTTGGTGGACATTTTATGCCAGGTGGCCATGTCAATGACTACGGAACTGAGGCTGTCACGGCTCTTGCCCCACATGGTCATGAGGCTGTCGCGGGTAATGTGCAGGGACTTGCCATTGGTGAGATCCACATCCACCGTATCGGCCATGGCGGCGACGAGGCCCTTTATATTGCCATCTGCCCAATCCTTATACGATTGCATCACGGTTTTGAGATCGGCATCGGAGACATCATGTCCCCAGTCACTGGAATACGAAGCGGTATAAGGCAGTCCGGCCGGGTTGTCGGCATTGGCTGCAGCTGCATCTGTGGCAGGGGCTTCTTTTTTGTCGTTGGTACACGACATAACAGCAAGCATGACGAAAGAGATCATGATCTTTTTCATTATCGTTGGTTTTTGGTTTACAGGTTGCGGGGGACGGGGTGTGGGGGCGGAGCGGAGGG
>Ga0209480_10001172_pt1 | contig 19364 bp, 10 predicted proteins | sample JI61114C2DNA_FD_187501 | JGI IMG/M metagenome (GOLD analysis project Ga0209480, IMG submission 187501) | Wastewater effluent complex algal communities from Wisconsin, to seasonally profile nutrient transformation and Carbon sequestration -... | ecosystem: Engineered > WWTP > Effluent > Algae... | reverse complement strand
TCCGGTCGATAAGCGTGGTTACACCAGTAAGCTCGGGCAGTGACGTGTCTGCCTGCTTCTCTTTTTTACATGAAGTTGCCTGAAAAAGCACGGTCAGCAGCAGAACTGCCAGCAGGATTTGACCAGAAAAAAGCTGTATTCTTTTCATATGTTTAAGCATTTTTGGGTTGAAGATTACCATCCCGGATTGTTTGCCGTGATGGCCTGGTTGGCATTGAGCTCACTTTGCGGAATCGGCCATAAAAGGTTTCGGAGACTTCTTACTTTAGAAATATTGTTCTGACCGGCAGAAATCTTATTCATTACCTGCTGGTAAATGCCCCAGCGCATCAGGTCAAACCGGCGGATCCCTTCCAATACAAATTCCCGGCCCCTTTCCGCCAATACATAACTCCTGAACTGTTCCCGTGTCATTGATGCCGGTGCCGCGGTGGCGGAGGCCCTGGAACGGACCGCATTCAGCATTGCATAGGCTTCGGTGGTCGGAGCTTCATTGGCTTCATTGGCCGCTTCTGCATAAATCAGCAATATTTCTGCATAGCGCATCAGCGGGTAAAATGCGTCACTATTTGCCACAGTGGGATCATTCACATCCGCGTATTTAATGGTAAATGCACGGTTGTCTGTAGTCCCGTTATTACTGTAGGTCACCCCATTCACCACACTGTAGAGCGATGATTGCCAGGAAGGATAATAGTATTTTGCCCCTGTATTAATCTGCCAGTTATGTGTAACCCCATCCAGTACGCGCTTATCGGCATCTTCATAATCCATATAATGGTTGTTTGTAAACCATACAGCACCTCTTCCAAAAGTGGATACCGCCGAAAAATAAATGCTCAGATTGTTTACAAATGCTGTCCCGGCCAGGGATTGAAGTTCCCACATGTGTTCCTGTAAATTCCGTGAAGTTTTACTCCAGATATTTTTCCAGCTGGTGAATAATGAATATTCGCCGCTGTTGATCACTTCGAGGGCCTTATCCCGGGCAAGTCCGAAATAGACTTTACTGTCGAGCCCCTCCAGTCCGGCCACCACCGTTTTATCGTGAACGTAATACCCGTTATCGGTTCCACCACGCACTGTAACTGTACCGGAAGCGAGTGAACCTGAAGCCATCGTCAGATACACTTTGGCGAGCATTCCTTTTGCAAGGCCACGTGTTGCACGCCCCGGATCACCCGCCTTGGCGTGTCCGACGGGGAAAAGCATGGTCTCTGCCTGTTTCAGTTCATTAATGATCTCCTGGTAAACATCCTTTACCGGAGAACGAGGTACATTGGCATTGGGATCTGCAGAGAGGGATTTCAATCTTACCGGAACAGCCCCGTATAACTGCACCAACTGGAAATAGGACCAACCGCGGAGGAAATGGGCTTCTCCCAAAATGCGGGTTTTCACATCCGGGTCTATTTCAGTATTGATGAGTGTCACATTTTCAAGCACCGTATTGGCCCTGTTGATGACCGAATAAAATCCAACCCACGGCCCGTCAACACCCCAGTACCCTTGTGGATTACCCGCACCTGTTGTACCGAGGAACCAATCAACACCGGACACATGATCATCGTCGAGCACCGTCATGTTCCAGATGGGCTGCAGGTAAAGATCATACGTATAAAGCGCACTATACACCCCGTTGATGGCGGTTTTCGCATCATTTTCATTTTTATAGAAATTTTCGGGGGACAGAAAAGAATAGGGCTTTTCTTCCAGCTGTTTTTTACAAGATGCCAGCAGCATTACAACCAACAGTATCAGGCATCCTTTCAGTGTATTCAACAATCTCATTTTTTTTGTTTTTACAGGTTCTCAGAATCCGCAACGGATGGACAGGTTAAAACTGCGGGTGTTGGGGTAACCGCCAAGATCAACCCCAAATAAGGCCGGGTTATCTCCATAGCTGTTGATCTCCGGATCATAACCGCTGTAATTGGTAAAAGTGTACAGGTTATTCACACCTGCGGACACCCGGATAGAACTGACTCCTTTAATCAGTTTGCCGGGAACGGTATACCCAATCGTCAGGTTTTTGATACGAACAAAACTGCCATCTTCAATAAAACGTTTGGAAAAAAGCAGTGTTCTCCAGAACTGGCGCTCCACCTTAGGTCCGGTAGCATTGCTGTTATCCTTGCTGTCATCCCAGGCACCCTGCATCACTTCACTGCTAACGTTTTTTGATGTACCCAGGTTACCATTAAATGCCGTATTCATATTTACCACATCATTGCCTTGCACCCCGTTTATAAACAGGCTGATATCAAAATTCCGGTACGTGAAATTGTTAGTGAAACCGAAAGTATAATCCGGATTCACATCACCAATAATAGTACGGTCGTTCAGGGAAATGGAAGTGGGATCAATGTCGAGATTCTTGTATTTAATCTCCCCGATCATCCGGCGGATAATATTGGCGGGCTGATTGGTATAAACCTGGTTATTACGCACTTCCGCTTCATTATCGAAATAGCCGTCTTCAAGATATCCATACAAAGCACCGATCGGCTGACCTGCCACTTGGATGAAAGGGGCATCACGGGTGGAAATATTGGCGGCAAATTGCTTTTCCAGTCCGCTGCCAAGGCTCAGAATTTTATTTCGGTTAAACGCGATATTAAATTGTGATTTCCATTGAAAATCCTTTTTCCGGATCAGGCTTCCGTCCAAAGACAACTCCACCCCCTTATTTTCCACAGATCCGGAATTGCGAAGCTGACGCTGAAAACCGGTTGAAGAAGGCGTGGTGATAAACTGAAGCAGGTTATTGGTCTCTTTGCGGTACAGATCAACATGCAGGTTGAAACGTCCCTCCATAATACCCAGGTCCAGCCCTGCATTATACGCTGTCGTGGTTTCCCATTTCAGCGATGAATTGGCCGGTCCGGCATATACATCATCAGCAAGGCCGGTTTGTAATCCGCCATTAAAGGGATAATTGTATACAGCCAGTTTGGAAAGGGATGCATAAGATCCAATACCCTGGTTACCTGTTTGTCCGTAACTCAGTCGCAGAATCAGGTTACTGATTAGCGGCAGTCGTTGCATAAACTGTTCCTTGTGCAGTTTCCACGCAAACCCGGCAGAGGGGAAACCTGCCCATTTATTGTCTTTTCCGAATTTACTGGATCCATCCCGGCGCATTGACAGACTGAGGATATACTTATCATCATATGAATAATTCACTCTGCCCAGAAAAGAAACAAGTGTGGATTGATACTTGTTGGTGATGACCGGCAGTATCTGTTCAGCCGCCTGCATATTTTCATTTTGCAGCAGGTCATTAGGAAATGTTTTGGCTTCTGACCGTTTCGACTGACCATTGGTCCGTTCAAAGGTGGAAGCGGCTGTAAATCCTATATTGTGTTTTAGTAACTTCCTGTTGAAGGATAAGATACTTTCAGATACGAGGCTGTTCCATTGATTATCGGCTTTCAACCCCCATCCTTTTACACTGAATCCCTCGTAAACAGAACGCGGATAGTACTGATCGCGGGTATTATAACCGAAATTAAAGCCCAGGTTCTGTCGGAATTTAAACCATTTCAGCAATGAGGCTTCAGCATAGTTGGATGAAAAGATGGTTACACCGCTCACTTTATTCAGTACATCCCGCGCATAAATCACCGGGTTTGTAATGAAGAAGCCTTCACCGGTTCCGTCAAACTCTTCTTCCTCCCGGATCGTCGGCGGGTAAGTGATGGCCGAGCGGATTACACCGGCACTGGCCGCATCTGACTTATCCGTTCCGGTTTTAACTCCACGGGTTACACTGTTAGAAAGTGCCGTGCTAGTACCCACTTTTACCTTTTTACCCAGATTCCGGCTGAGGTTTACACTCAGTCCGATTTTCTTATATCCTGAATTAATAATGGTCCCTTCCTGGTTCACATAATTCATGGAAAGGCTATGACTGCCCGCCTCACTTGCTCCCGACACATTCACACTATACTGTTGCATCAGTGCCCGGCGGAATATCATGTCCTGCCAGTTGGTGTGTTCTGATCTCAGGGAATCCAGTTCTGTGTCTGTATATGGCAATGTATAGGAGGTACCATCATACTTATTAGAATTGGCATAAGACAGATTCTGGTAAAGGCCATATTCATATGGACTAAGAACGTTAATCTGTTTGGACACTTCAGACATACCGACATTCACAAACAGTTCCACCTTATCTTTTCCAATCCGACCTTTCCGGGTGGTAATAAGCACCACCCCGTTTGCCCCGCGTGAGCCGTAAATGGCCGTTGCGGAAGCATCTCTCAGGATATCAATTGATTCAATGTCATTGGGGTTCAAAAAAGCAAGTGCGTTCAGAGTTTGCTTTTCATCAGACCCGATCGACTCAGGCGTTGCGCCGCTGTTGCTGTTATTAAACGGAACACCGTCGATCACATAAAGGGGTTCAGTACCACCCAGGAATGAATTAGATCCACGTACCCGGATACTGATACCGGCACCCGGTGCTCCATCATTCTGCGTTACATTCACACCAGCCAGTTTACCCTGCAAAGCCTGGAGAATATTAGTGGGGTTGTCCCTGATAAACTCTTCCCGGCTGAGCCGTGTGGCAGCACCTGTTACATCAGAACGACGGACCGTACCATATCCCACCACCACCACATCCCCGAGCGTGGTTATTGAGGGCCTGAGTATTACTGCGTAGGAGGATTTACTTCCCAACGACAGTTCTTCTTTTTCCATACCAGAATAAGAAATGACCAGTACGCGTGCAGTTGCTGGTATCTTTAAAGTGAACCGGCCATCAGCCGAAGTCATGGTGGAAAGCTTGCTGTTCTTCACAGCTACGGTAGCGCCGGGAAGCGCTGTACCTTTTTCATCGGAGACTGTACCTGTTATATTTCTCTCCTGAGCATGAACAACCGTTGCAGCCAGGAAAAAAAAGAGCCACAGATACCGCAGTGCAAGTATTCTCATATAGCAATCTTTGTTTGATCAAAAATAGCAACCTCGTATAACATTATAATAATACTATTTTATCATTTTCTAACACTCAAAATCAAATTTAAATCGGTTGCATACAAACCTTACATCATATGATGCTGTTTTTCTTTCAGTTCAACACATTATTCTACCTTTATCGTGTTAAAAATTAAATGATATTTTTTTATCCCAATAATAACCAATTCATACCCGGGTAACTCTACGGGCAATTAAATAACAACAAATTTTAACCGTTATGTGTAAGTTGAAATATGGCTTCTTTGTTCTGGCAACCTGGCTCTTTTTTAACCTGCAGGCTGCCACCCAGCCCTTTATCAATGAAATTAATTTTTTTGCCAAACAGGACTCACTTAAACCACCCCCTGCACGACCTGTCCTGTTTATCGGCAGTTCATCCTTTACAAACTGGAAAGACGTACAAGCTTATTTCCCGGGGTATACTGTACTGAACAGGGCGTTCGGTGGGTCTTCTCTTACACATCAGATAACTTATGCAGACCAGGTAATTTTTCCATATAATCCGAAACAGATCATTATTTACTGCGGGGAAAACGATGTTGCCGCCGGCAAATCTATTACAGCAGATTCTGTTCTCAACCGGTTTAAACGACTGCACAAGCTCATCCGGAACAGGCTCCCGGATGTACCGGTTGTTTACGTATCCATGAAGCCAAGTCCCAGCCGTGAACATTTATTGCCGGTAATTGAAGAAGGAAACCAGTTGATCCGGAAGTATATCCGCAAAAAGAAAAAAACGGTGTATGCGGATATTTATCATAAAATGGTTACTGAAGACGGGAAGATCAGGCAGGACCTATTTCTGTCAGACCGGTTACACATGAATAAAACCGGGTATGAATTATGGCAACCGGTGCTGGCTGCCTGTATGCTTAAAGATTAAGTGAAATGTCAGCGGATCACTGCGCATTTCTTACCTCTTGGACTATTAGCCGCCTGGTAAGGAGTCATCACGCGGGTACAGGATTCAAAGAGGATTGTTGCTATTACCAATACGAACAGAAATCTACCTTTCATAGAGTCGAATTATGGGGTAAAAATAAGCCGCCTTTTTTTTACAGGCAATAGCAAAAACCAGTATGACTCGCCGTATTATCTGGCCGGCAAAAGGGGGGATTTACGAGCGATGGTTTACTGATACCCTTTCAGATACTGTCTCACCAAACGCCCCCACTCCTTCACCACCTTGTCTTTCCATTTTCCCTTTGATTTGGAAGCCGGTAATAAAATGGAACAGGTTTCTTTTTTGTCTGAGACCGACCAGGCAATCCAGCTGAGTTTGCGGCTGTCCATCCATTTTACATAAGCGTCCCATTCTTTAGTATCAACCGGGCCATCACCCGTGGCTTCCATACCGGCGCATTCAGAAATAAAAACGGGTAACCCGGCCTTTATGGCTTCATCAGTACGATCCCGTAACCATTGCTTATGAGTACCGGCATAAAAATGCATGGTATACATCAGATTGCTGTAGCCTTTAATGGGATCCGCTGCCGGCAGATGTATATCCTGATCCCAGCGGGGTGATCCAACCAATATAATATTATCCGGATCTTGAGAACGAATAGCGGCAATTACTTTCTCCGAATAACTTCTCACTTCCGGCCAGGTTTCATAATCGGGTTCATTAAATATTTCATAGATCACATGCGGATTTTTTCCGTAGATGGCCGCCATCCTGCCGAAGAAATCAACCGCTTCCTTTTCATGAAGATTATGGTCATGCCAGTCAATGATTACATAGACATTCTCCCTTATACAGGCATCAATTACGTTACGCATCAGTTGTTCAGAACGGGCGGGTGCTTTGAGATACCCGCTGTCGTTCAGTTCAATTCCCATGGAGGCCCGGATCACAGTGCAGTTCCATTTTGTAACGAGTTCATGTACGGCCCTCTTGTTATAAAAACGCGGCCAGAGATTATGCCAGCCAAAACTCATCCCGTGCAATGCCACCGTCTTCCCGTCGGTTGCGGTTAGCTGTGTACCTTTAACGGTCAATGAACCATGCTGAAGTACAGGCTGTGCGGCCAGCTGTAATAAGCAAAGGCTTAAAATAACCGGCAGGAATAAATGTCTCATAACTGCTGTTTTAATTTACCTGCGGCCGGATACGGATGGCAAAGCCTCCTCCTGGCGCAAGGGATATGATCATTTTTCGTTTATTGTTCACCGTTTCCACTTCACGCTTATAATCCGTGGCATCCCGGTCTGCGTTGACGCCGTCGCGTAAAATTTCAGCGGCAAATTGTCCTTCAGGCAAAAACGAGAAATCCAGTGTCAGTTCACGGGCTGTCCAGTTTGTCATACCCCCTACATACCAGTCGTTTCCATTGCGCCGCGCCAATACCAGGTATTCGCCGAATTGGGCATCCAGGGCTTTTGTTTCATTAAACGTAGTGGGTATTGCGGCAATAAAATCCGTACATGTCTGCTCCTTTTTGTAAATGGTCGGATTATCGGCCATCATTTGCAGAGGCGCCTCGTAAACTATATACATGGCCAGCTGATTGCAACGGGTTCCCAGTCCCTGGGGCAAATTGTTACTGGGTACAGCTGTTTTCCTTGTCCGGTTACGGAAGGCACCCGGTGTATAATCCATCGGTCCGGCCATCATGCGGATAAAGGGTAAGCGTACCGCATGCTCTGGTACCCGGTCATCGGCACTCCATTTCATATACTCCATTCCCCGCACTCCTTCAAAGTTGACCACATTGGGCCAGGTGCGTTGCAACCCCTGTGGGGCAAACATCCCGTGAAAATCGAGCAACAGGTGATGTTTGGCGGCAATGGCGGCTATTTCGTAACAGGAAGCCACTGTTTTCTGATCATTGCGATCCAGGAAATCCACTTTAAATCCCTTTACACCCATAGCTGCATATTTGGCACAAAGACCATCAATATCCTGCAGTAACGCATACCAGGTGCTCCAGAGGATCAGCCCTACGTCCTTCTGCTTTGCATAAGCCAGTAATTCTTTCAGGTCAATCCGCTCATTCAGTTTATTCAGATCCCAGTCATCACTCCAGCCTTCATCCAGCACTACATATTCAATTTTATTGGCCGCAGCAAAATCAATATAATACTTGTAGGTAGGTGTATTGATCCCGGCTTTAAAATCCACGCCGGAAATATTCCAGTCATTCCACCAGTCCCAGGCCACTTTGCCGGGTTTGATCCAGGAAGGGTCGCTGATTTTTGAAGGGGCAGACAGTTTCTGTACCATGTCATTGTTCAGCAAATCCTTGTCTTTCCTGCTAATAACAATTGCCCGCCATGGAAAAGAGCGGGCACCTGCCGTACGTGCAATAAACTTCTCCCGACTGGTTACAGCATAGTTAATTCCATAGATCCCGCGGGTTGCCTCACTGGCAGGGTAAGGGGCATGCTCAGCCACAAGACTATTGGCTTTTGACGGGTTTTTCCGGATAAACATGGCCGGGTAATCCTGTACATCTGCCTCGAGAAACACTGCTTTCAGATTCTCCTGTCCTTCCATCATCATGGGCAGATAACCCAGTGTATCGGGGGGCAAGGCGGAAACAAGAGTAGACGTGTAAAATTCTTCAAAAGAACAGGAGTATCTTTCCTTCTGCCGCAGGTCGCTTGTAAGTGGAATATGCAGCAGCCGGTCTGACGAAAAATTGAAAGTAGCTTCCTCGCGCATGACGAGTTGCGGGTCTTTACCTTCAGTAACGATGCGATAGGCAACACCATCATTATAGGCCCTGAAAATTATAGCGAAATTGCCTCTGCAATTCAGCCGGATTTCATTAAAGTGATTTATGATCCTGTCTTTTTTATATACAATAGCGGTTAGAGTATCATTCACCTTTCTCGATTCAGAAGAAAGTACAGGGTTCCCGTTTGTAACCGGCGGCCATCCAGCCATTTCCAGCGAAATTGGTGAAGGATCAAGCACAGGAATTCCGTAATGCCTGACTGCCCAGCTGATGCGGTTGGTTACTTCAATTGTTACCAAATTCTCTGAATCCGGAGAAAAAAGCTGGTAGGTTTTTGTTTTCTGTGCGATCACCTGAAACAAAGTCACGGATAACAATAAAGTAAAAACCAGCTTTTTCATATTGATTGTTTATTGCGAGAGAATTGATTCAATTTTCTGTAATTCATCCGTATTGAATGCGGTTGCGTTCAGGGCATCAATACTGTTTTGTAACTGGCCGACAGAACTGGCTCCTACCAAAACAGAAGTAACCCGATGGTCTTTCAGCAGCCAGGCAATAGCCATCTGGGCCAGTGTTTGTCCGCGTCCTAGGGCCAGGTTATTGAGTAGTTTGATTTTTTCAACCATATCCGCACTCAGATCCTTTGTTTGAATGGCTCCATTGGGCAATGACCGGCCGATTCTTGAGTTTGTCGGTACCCCATTGATATATTTATCGGTCAGCCGGCCCTGTGCCAGCGGAGAAAAAACAATACTTCCCATACCGGTCTCTTCCACCACATCCAGCAGTGATTTACCGTCACTGGTACCGGGTGATTCTACCCAACAGTCAAGCATGGAATAACGTGGCTGATGGATCAGGCAGGGCGTTCCCAATTGATTTAATACAGCGGCTGCATTACGGGTTTGTTCCGCATTGTAATTGGAAATACCGGCATAGAGGGCTTTCCCGCTGCGTACGATACTGTCCAGTGCCTGCATGGTTTCTTCCACCGGTGTATTGGGATCCGGGCGATGGGAGTAAAAAATATCAACATAATCCAGTCCCATCCGCTTCAGACTCTGATCACAACTGGCGATCAGATTTTTCCTTGAGCCCCATTCTCCATAAGGGCCCGGCCACATATAATAGCCGGCCTTCGTGGAAATGATCAACTCGTCCCGGTAAGCATACAGCTCTTCTTTGAGCATTTTACCAAAATTGCGTTCCGCTTCCCCACCCGGAGGTCCGTAATTGTTGGCCAGGTCGAAATGGGTAACGCCCCGGTCGAAAGCGCCCAGGATGATTGAGTTCATATTATCATACTGGTCCGCATTCCCGAAATTCTGCCAGAGTCCCAGTGAAATGGCAGGCAGAAGCAAACCGCTTTTTCCGGAACGGTTGTATTTCATGTTGGCATAGCGGTTGTCAGCAGCGGTGTACATATAATTAATTTTTCAGCAATCTACATCATCGGCAGCAACATTTCAGCGATCCCGTTACCATTTCATCCAGCGACGAACCACTGCGGAGAGTTCCTTGGCAATCAGGGCATGCTCCGCCACGGAAGGATGATAATCGCATCCACCGGTATAAGACCGTTCAAATACATGCATGCGGATCTTTTTTTCTCCATTGTCCTGCATGGTCCGGAGTACCGACTTCAGACTGCTGCGGAGAAACTCCCGCAGACGGGCATCGGCCATCGGACTGCTGAGCAGCAGAATTTTTGCTTTTGGATAATAACCACGCAGTGTTTTTAAAAACGAGATATAATTGTTGCAAAACAGTGTGGAATCCTGAACCCCGTCGTTCTGACCAAGACAAACGGTGACAATATCCGGCTGGTACCTGCTGAAATTCCATTGAATGGTGTCGTTACGCATGCTTATTTTGTCAAACACGCGGGGCATAATAATATCCAGATTGCAACAACTGTGCATCAGTCCGATACCTGATACAGAGGACAGGTGTACCTGCGCATTCAATGTACGTGCCGTTACAGCCCCATAACTCAGCCATGCATTATGCTGGTCCTGCCATTTTCCCTTACCACAGGGAATGCCACTGAGATCACTGCTGGCCCCGCAGGTTATGGAGTTGCCAATACATTCGATTTTACGTTTGGGTTGACCGGCCGGTTTCAGCAGTTGCCCGCACCGGATACCGGCCAGTTCCAGGTAACCGATATTTGCTTCTGTATTTTTACATAACGTCACTTCGTGTACGTTGCCGCTTTTCAGAAAGGGTTTTACTGACAGGGTGTCCTTCTTCCCTTTTGTCTGTAATCTTACGGCATTCCCATCCACCACCAGTTCCACGTAGTTCTGGTTGCCGCCCCAGAGCTGCTCGTCATTCAGTATTATTTCAGCATCGGTTCCTTTAAACCGGAAACTGACCATTACGGCTGGTTGCCAGAAACGTGGTAACCGGGGATTACTGAAATCAATCCGGCCCATATATTGAATAAACGCATGATCTGCCGGATAAAAAGACAAAGCAGGCTGTGCCTGAACTTTCAGCAATAGCAGAAGACCAATATGAAAAACAAATAAAACACGAAACAGCTTACTCATAATACTTTTTTTACTGAACCCCTTTTACTGATACATGAATTTTGCCTTTAGTTCACCCACGATCACTTCAAATTCACCTGGTTCAGTAACGGTTTTCAATTGCGCATTTACAAAGGCCAGATCATCTTTTGTTACTGTAAAACTCACTTCCTTCATTTCACCCGGTTCGAGGCTGATTTTCTTAAACGCCCGTAGCCGGCGCATATTCGGTGTGATACTGGCAAACAGATCGCGGGTATAGAGCTCCACGCTATGCTTGCCTGAACGGTTGCCGGTGTTTTTCACCTGCAGGGTTACCGTAAGTGAGCCGGTTGCATTCAGACTGGTACTGCTTAAAGTCAGCCCAGAGTAACTGAATGTGGTATAGCTCAGTCCGTGACCAAATGGATAAAGAGGATCATATCCCGTGTTGATATTATCATTAAACACTTCCCTTACTTCTTCCGTTGGCTTGCGGTCATACAGTACGATTTCACCCATGCTTTTGTGATAGGAAAAAGGCAGACGGCCGGAAGGATTATAATCCCCGAACAAAACATCCGTAATGGCTTCAGCTGATTTACGTCCGCTCCAGTATGCCATCAGTATGCCTTTTGCAGCTGGTTCAATATTGGTAATAAAACGGGGCCGTCCTTCAGTAAGTACCAGAATCACGGGTTTTCCGGTTAGCGCCGCTGCCACTACCAGGTCTTCCTGCTCTTTGGGAAGCGCCAGGTCGCGTGTATTGCCCGGGCTTTCCGCATACGCGTTTTCCCCGATACAAAGCACAATCACATCAACAGAAGCTGCAGCTGATTTCAGCGCATTCACATCATAGTTCTGTGCACTTCCAAAACCTTTTTGCGTGGTGGTCAGCACATTTTTGATACCGATCTTATCAACAAATGCCTGGTAAATCGTTTTGCTGTCTGCCGGATACCAGCGGTCATCATTGCCCTGCCAGGTATAGCTCCAGCAGCCATTCAGGGCGCTGATGCTCTGGGCAGCAGGACCCGCCACCAATACTTTTTTATTTTTGGCCAAAGGCAAAATGTTATCACTGTTTTTCAGCAGCGTCATAGCTTCACGGGCGGCGTCGAGTGCATATTGCTGAAATTCGGGTTTACCGAAATTGCCAAAACTGGCCGGCTCGGGATAGGGGTTATCAAACAAACCGGTATTATATTTCATGACCAGGATACGTTTTACGGCATCATCAATCCGGCTCATGGGTACCTCTTTTTTATTCACCGCTTCGATCAGCAGATCATAAAATGAAAAATCAGAAGGCACCATACTCATGTCAATCCCTGCATTGATCGCCATTACCACGGCTTCACGTGGCGTGGCCGCCACATTATGACGGTCGTGCAGTCGTTTGATATCTTCCCAATCGGTAACAATCACACCTTCAAAGCCCAGTTCTTTTCTTAATACATCAATGAGTAAATATTTACTGGCATGTACCGGCACCCCGTTGATCTCGCTCGAGTTGACCATCACGGACGCAGATCCGGTACGTACTGCTTCGCGGAATTGCGGCAGGTAATACTCGCGTAATTCGATTTCCGGTAAATAAATCGGGGTACGGTCTTTCCCGTTGCGGGAGGCCGAATAACCGAGATAGTGTTTAAGGCTGGTAGCAACCGCAGTAGGATTTTGCAATCCGTCTTCTTCATACGCTTTAATTCCGGCAGCCCCAAGTGTTTTCACGAGATATACATCTTCTCCATAGGTCTCCGGAAAACGGCTCCACAAGGGCTGGCGGCCGATATCAAGTACGGGTGCAAAATTCCAACGCACACCGGAAGAACGCAGTTCCATAGCAGTCACCTTTGCTGCCTGTCTTACCAGTTCCGGATTACGGGACGCTGCCATCGCAATATTTTGGGGAAATAAGGTTGAATTCAATGTATAAGTTTGTCCATGAATGGCATCCAATCCATAAATCACCGGAATTTTCAACCTGGTATTCTTCACTTCATCCTGGATCTGCGTCATGATGCTCCGCCATTTTTCAACAGGCAAAGCATGAGCTGTTGTATTCAGCAGGGAACCTACTTTGTAATCCACAATCGTTTTCTTCAATGCCACCGGATCCAATTCTCCATCCTCATTGGCCCAGGCTCCTTTGGCAAATACGGCCATGGTCACCTGGGTCATCTGACCGACTTTTTCCTCCAGTGTCATTTTCTTCACTAATGCGGCAGCCTGTGCTTCTGCCTGAGATACCTGCTTCTGTGCCGTAGCAGCCAACGCAAAAAAACTGCCTATGACCAAAAATATATTCGCTTTCATAAAACCTGTTTTACATATTGAAAAATTCATTTCATCTCGCCTGTATTTCCAGTAACGCGGGTGGCAATCCTGTCGCACTGGCCCTGAGCAATATTTTTCCTTGTTGCCCGGTTGACTGCACCAGTACCTGCGCATACCCATTGAACAGTTTACGTTGCCATTTACCGGCTGCTGTGTATAGCTGTATCATACCCGGATCCTTATTTACTTCATCCCATGGATTTACCTTCAGGAATGGCATGGCCACTATCACAAAACTGTTTCTGCCGGGTCGTATCACCGTCCGGCTGAGCCGGATTACACTATCCGCATTCAGATCTGTGGCAACTCTTACTCCGTTTATATACACCGATTGTGCTTTCCCGATATTCCGGCTGTAATAAGTGAAAACGGTTGTGCTGTCGGTTTCCGGCAATACAAAATGACCGCGGCTGATCACCCATTTTGCCTGTCGTCCAAACGAGCTGTCCCTGTCCGCTTTAAAAGCAGACTCCCATGCATCATCATCAAAGTCCGGTTCCAGCATGGCTTTACTATCGGGGAACTGCATCAATGATTTCTCTTTACTCAGATATGGCTGAACCGAATGGACAGCCGGGATAAACCGTTCAGGTTCGAGTGAAACCGGATTTCCGTTACCCACGCCAATGATACGACCCGGGCCTTCGATCTCAAAGGTAAAGCCGTTCGCAGCGGTCGGAAGCAATCTTCCTCCTCCATCCGCAACAGAAACAGTGATAACAGACAGGTCCATTCCATCTGCACGGATCGAATTTCTGTCAGCCGCCAAAACAGCCCTGCTGGCTTCACCGGCTGTTTCCCGCTTCGTGCTCCTTACTTTTTTGCCATTGATATATCCAACGGCCTGCAATGTGCCAGGCTTATAAGCCACTTTCCATTCCAGGTGACCCATCGGCTCCATTTTTTTTCTGCCAAGACTTTTACCATTCAGCAGTAATTCCACTTCTGTACAATTACTGTAAACCCATACATCCTTTACTTTTCCTTCCTCTCCTTTCCAGTTCCAGTGCGGCAGCAAATGCAGCACAGTATCTTTTGTCCACCAGCTTCGGAGATAGCCGGTCACATCTTTTGGAAATCCACAAAGGTCAAGCATGCCATGATAAGAGATTACGGTAGGCCATCCATACGGGGTGGGTTCACCCCGGTAATCAAACCCCGTCCAGATAAACATACCTGCCAGGTAATCCCGGGCCATATAATATTTCCAGCCTTCTTCAATGGTTTTAAAATGCGGGTAAGGACGGGCATCGTAAGCCGGTAATAAATGGCCTGCATCATCTTTTTCATATACACCCCTCGTGGCCCGGGTACTGCCTTCTTCGGTTCCCCACATAGGTTGTCGTGGAAATTCCTGGTGATGCTGATCGGTATTGATCTGTCCCACATAATTGACCCCCATTACATCAATCACATTGGATATGCCTCGTTGCCAGCCTCCGCTGATCGCCGCAGTTATAGCCCTGGTTGTATCAATCGTTTTTACATAGGCCTGCATGGTCTGAGCGATCTTTGCTCCCAGTTCATTGCCTTCGATGCCCCATTCTTCATTACCGATGCTCCAGCTGATCACAGACGGGTGATTTCTGTCCCGCAGGATCAGCCTTTTCATATACTCAAAGTGATGACTGGTCACGCCCATCAGCCTGTTCTCGTCGATCACGAGTATACCAAGCCGGTCGCAGCTATCAAGTAATTCAGGAGATGGAGGATGATGAGAAGTGCGGTATGCATTTGCACCCATTTTCATGAGCTGTCGCAGGCGGAAACTCATCAAAGCATCCGGCACGGCTGATCCCACACCGGCATGATCCTGGTGATTGTTAGTGCCTTTTATTTTTATGGGTTTGTCGTTCAGGAAGAATCCTTTATCCGGATCAAAACGGAGCGAACGGATACCAAATATTGTCTGGTGCCGGTCCTTTATTGTTTCACCATTACGTATCTCAGTAATGAGTGTATACAGGTACGGTGTATCTATTGACCACCGATGGGTTCCGGTCATTTTTAATTCGGCTTGAATTTCCTTTTGCTGCCAGGGTGCCAGATTAAAACCTTGGACCGAGGCCTCCGCCACGGTTTTACCGGTTGCATCGATCACACTGTACCGCACCGCACATCCGGTTTCCTTCACCTGCTCATTTATCAATGTTGTATTCACCCTGACCCTGGCATCTGGCCCTTCCGGAAGTGGATTGACAAAACTGCCATGGGTAGTCACATGCAGCGGATCCGTTTTCTGCAGCCAGACATGACGATAGATCCCGGCCCCTTCATAATACCATCCTTCTTCCATACTGGCATCCACCCGTACGGCAATGATATTCTCTCCATTATAATTCAGATACTCAGAAATATTATACTCCATCCCGGAAAACCCGCTGGGCTCTGTACCCAGGTAAAATCCATTTACCCATACACTGGATTGGCGAAAGACCCCATCAAACTGTAAACTGATCCGCTTGCCTTCATCGGCTTTCGGGATAAAAAAATGTTTACGATACCAACCGACACTGTTTTCCGGGAAATTGCGGCCAAGGGCTTTAAAGCCATGACTTAGGCTTCCTTTACTGTCAAAAGGAAGCTCTGCCGCCCAATCATGCGGCAGGTCAAGCATCCGCCAGGCCCTGTCATCAAAACGGGTACCGGCAGCGCCGTCACCGTAAGATGCTTTTGCCAGGTAGGAGAAATAACCAGTAGCGTGATTAAAGTCTTTGGCTGCATCATGGGGATGCCCGAAAGCAAAACGCCAGCCGGTATCCATCAGTATCCTCGTCCTTGGCACCAGGGTCTGTTGTTGTGCTCTTAATTCTGAAAAACCTGCCAGCCATAAGCAGCCAATGAGCATCCATCCTTTCATAACTGTTCAAATTTCAGTAAAAGGCTAAAACATGTACTATAGCCTGATCACTATTTTCTTCCCTTTATATTCGATCTTGCGTCCGGCATCCTTTCCGTCAAATGCAAAAGGCACTGCTTGCATTGCTCTGATCACTTTTATATAGATCGTCCTTGTTTTCAGCATACCATCAAAACCGCCTTTACGATCTCCGATCGTGAGCGTCCGTGTGGCATTATCATACATGAAGGGAATCTCTGTGAATTTTCCTTTTTCATAATTATAATTCACTCCCTCATCTTCATAAAGCGAAAAGACTGCATCCTTACCCGTATATACAAAAAGCGTTAACGGATCCGCCGGTTTCTCACTGGTATACTGAAGGGCTGGCCCTGCAGGGATAATGGATCCCGCTTTTACAAATACGGGAACTCTTTCATAGCCGGCATCCGTGGTGATGGCTTGCCCGCCTTCATGGAATTTACCGGAATACAAGTCATACCAACCTTGTCCTGCCGGCAAGTAAAGCATTCTTGTTCTTGCTTTATATGCATAAACCGGTGCTACGAGAAAGGAAGGTCCAAACATATACTGATCCCCGATATTCCAGGTTTTTTTATCCGCAGAAAAGTCCATAACAAGACCGCGCAACAATGTATAATCCTGATGATAGGCTTGCCCGGCCAGTGAATATGTGTACGGCAGTAATCTGTACCGGAGTTGGTTGTAATACAACATACTTTTATAGGCGGGATGATCTTCCGGGGCTATATTGAAAATCTCGCGAACAGGGAACTGACCATGCGAACGGAACAAAGGCAGGAAGGCACCCCATTGGTACCAACGTGTCTGTAATTCACGCCACTCTTCTTCATCAGCCGCAGCCATCGGTACTTTGTTATACCGGACCTCAGTGGCAAAGCCTCCGATATCCATCGTCCAGTAGGGCAACCCTGAAATGGAATAATTTAATCCGGCACTGATCTGAGTGCGCATATCTTCCCACCGGGCACCAATATCACCACTCCAGATACTGGCGGCATATCGTTGTGATCCGGCAAAGGCGGAACGGGTGAGCAGGAACACTCTTTTTGTACTATCCGCACCCCGCTGACCTTCATAAATACCTTTTGCATTCATCAACGGATACGCATTCATAAATTCAGCAGCTGTACCGGATGCCAGCGGCTGCATCTGTTGCCTTCTTTTTTCCGGCGATACGTTGGACTGCACATCCGGTTCACTCGCATCCATCCACCAGGCATCCACTTTTTTACTGAATAATTTTTTCTGTAATAATTCCCAGAAAGCCTTTCGTGCATTTGCATTGAATACATCATAGAAGGTGGATACATAACCGGGACCCACCCAGTCTTTCTGGCGATCCGCTATGTTGCGTGTATAGAGCCAGCCGTTTTTGTTAAACTCATTATAGGCTGGAATATTTTCATAAAACTTGGGCCATACGGAAATCATCAGCTGTGCTTTATACTTTTTATGCAGCACTCCGATCATGCTGTCTGCATTGGGAAAACGGCTGCGATCAAAATCCTGGCTGCCCCAGTCATTTTCCTTCCAGTAAAACCAGTCCTGTACAATATTATCCAACGGAATATTTCTATTCCTGAATTCAGCGACGGTGTTCAGTATTTCGTCCTGTGATTTGTACCGTTCACGGCTTTGCCAGAACCCCATAGCCCATTTCGGTACTATGGGCGCCTTGCCGGTTAACTCCCGGTAGCCTTTCACCACTTCGTCGGGTGAATTTCCTTTGACAAAATAATAGTCGATCTGTTTGCCGGCAGAGGACAGAAAACTAAAACTCTGTTCATCTTCCGGTGCCGGCGGAGGAAGAAATGAGGCCGAGACATAGGATTCACCGCCATCGGGTATCCATTCTATTTTCATCCGGCTCTGCTTCCCTTTTTCCAGATAGATATCGGCAAGAGCCGTTCCCGGATTCCAGGCTTGCCGCCACTTACTGAATATAATTTTATCATTCACCGTAAGCGTAAGATACCCGCCATAGGTAAACCGGAAAGCATAGTTACCGGACTGCTCAGCAGACAAGCTCCCTTCCCAGGCAATTTTTCCAGTGGCCGGTTTGAAATCCTTTGGGGCCCGATGCAGCAAATCATTCATATATGGATACCAGATTTCAGATTCCGCTTTTTCAAATAACAACTGACCGGGCTGATCCTTGTCATTATAATAGGAAGCGGTAAGCCATCCGGGATTCCCCTTTTTATCATACAGCTGCAGCGCAGACAATTGCCGTAGCGGACGCACATCACCCGCTTCACTGTAGGAATAATTATCCCAGAGCACTCCGTAGTTCTTCACAGAAACCAGGTAAGGCACAGCCACTTCTGTGTTATTCTGAAAAAAGATAATTTTCTTTCCCTTATAGTTCCAGCTGTCATCCTGATGTTGCCCGAGGCCATAGTAGGCTTCCTCCCCATCTGATTCAAAAACCTGCAGTAAGCTATTTAGATTTTCCCCTTCTTCCATTACAGGTTCAATGGATCTCCCATTCATACCCCGTTCACGTAAAAGCGTTTTCCCGTTGATGTCATAAAAAGAAACAGACCCGGTGGCCAGCTGCACTTTTGCAATCATCTCCTTTGTCTTTAATTGCACAACCGCTTCCGCTTCCGCTACCTGCCAGGTTGAATTTCCGGGCTTCATATTCACGGCCAGGCTTTCAGATTCCGAAAATGAAGCTGATGGAGCGGCGGATACCCGGATTATATGATCATTATAAACAACCAGCCTTACGGCCTTTATACCGTTACCTGACGCAGATGTAGGGTAAATTACAATTCCGTCATTTATTTTTTTAAATCCCGGTTGCTGGGCTAAACTGAACAATCCTGGCAGGAAAAAAAAGAAGGAAGAAAAAAATAACTTTCTCATGAGTGATTATTGTTTTGATACCACCATAAACACAACGGCTCTTGCAGGCACTACCACCCGTATGCCATTGGCAGTGGAACCGGA
>Ga0209480_10001171_pt1 | contig 19372 bp, 18 predicted proteins | sample JI61114C2DNA_FD_187501 | JGI IMG/M metagenome (GOLD analysis project Ga0209480, IMG submission 187501) | Wastewater effluent complex algal communities from Wisconsin, to seasonally profile nutrient transformation and Carbon sequestration -... | ecosystem: Engineered > WWTP > Effluent > Algae... | reverse complement strand
AAATCTTTGCACGGTTGGGCAGACGGCGGCAGATTTTTTACAAATTATATCGCGCATCCTCTGCAAGGCGCGTTGACCGGATTTATCCAAATTCAAAACGATTCAAATGGAAAACGTCAGCGTTTCGGAAATTCGCCGGATTATTGGAAAAGCCGTCTGAAGGCGTTCGGTTGGTCGGCGGCGTGGAGCTTGCAATTTGAGATCGGACCGATTAGCCAAGCATCGATCGGGAATGTCGGTTTAAAAGGTAAACAAACTTATGTTGATATTGTGATGACTCCGGTCGGCGGAACCGCGATGATCATTGCCGAAGATATGCTTGACCGTTTTGTGATGGAAAAGATCGAACAGCGCACAAATAATTTTTATGTGATTATTTTCAGCCGAATGCTGCTCAGTCCGGGAAGAACTTTCGCGAATATTTTACGTTTCAAAACGCCTTGGTTTCGAGACCGTCCTCGATTATCAAATTAAAAAGAGTGGTGAAATTTAATTCAACACTCTTTTTTAGAAAATATGGCGGAGAGGGTGGGATTCGAACCCACGGTTCCCGTAAAGGAACAACAATTTTCGAGACTGCCCGATTCAACCGCTCTCGCACCTCTCCGCGAATTTATAAGTTTAACTATTTCGTGTAGAAAATTTCAAGTCGAAAAGGCAGAAACACGCGCGTAAGCAAGTGTGACAACAGCTAAAAAGTAAAATCACCCTTGCTAACGCGCGGGTTTCCGCCTTTTGCGGAAAAAATTCTGCATCAAACTTCGACATTCATCGGCTAAAATTCCGGCTTCGATTTCGATTCGATGATTTAATTTTTCGCTGTTGCAAATTTGAAAATGCGTTTCGACTGCGCCGAATCTTTCGTCTTTTGCGCCGTAAACCAAACGGTTGACACGCGCATTAACGAGTGCGCCGGCACACATCGCGCAAGGTTCGATGGTCGTGTAAATTGTTGAATTCAAAAGCCGATAATTGCCGATCTTCGCGGCGGCTTCACGCAAGACGAGAATTTCGGCGTGCGCCGTCGGGTCGCTGTCGATAATCGTCCGATTTCCGGCAATAGCCAAAATTTCGCCTGATTCGTCAATTAAACACGCGCCGATCGGAACTTCGCCGATATTTTCGGCTTCGCGGGCGGCTTCGATGGCGCGGTTCATCCAAAATTCGTCATTCATAAAGTCAGAACCGCCTGCGGTAGCGGGCGGTAAAGTTTCAATAAATATTTTATCTCATCAACACTAAACCCGTCCGCTACCGCAGACGGTTCTGACAAAATTCAAAAAAAATCTTGCAGAAAAAGCGTAAAGTGCTAGAATTAAAAAAGCAAACGCATTTCGCGCTCCGTCGTTTGCAAATCGCTTCATTTTTTTATGCTTTATGAAAGATTCGTTTCGTCCGGACGATGAAGACATCGAGGACGATATACATTTAAGTCAGCTCCCGCCGTCATTTCATTCACTTGCCGAAGAAGTTCGCGCACGAACTAATAAACCTAAAACTACGCCTTTAACGATTCCGCAGAAACTTTCGCCTTCGGAATTTAACACGGCGATGGTGCATTTTTATCGCGGCGAAGTTCAGCGTTCGAATGTTTGGCGCAGTCGGCTCGATGCAACGACGAATTGGGCGGTAATTACTGCCGGCGCAACGCTTTCGTTCGTTTTCAGCTCGTCCGACAATCCGCATTTTGCGATTCCGATCAATTCGATCTTAGTAGCGATTTTTCTCTTTATGGAAGCGCGGCGTTACCGTTATTACGAAGTTTGGGCAAATCGTGTGCGCGTTCTCGAAACCGGATATTTTGCGCCGATGTTGTCGCACCGCACGATTCCGCCGGATAAAGAATGGGCAGATCATATTTCGGCGGATTTGCTCAATCCGCATTTTACGATCAGCGAATGGGAAGCCGTCGGGCGGCGTTTGCGAAGTAATTATTTGTGGATTTTTATTTTATTGGCATTAAGTTGGGCATTAAAAGTTTATATTCATCCGTTTCCGATTCCCCCTACACTTGAAGGTGCTAAAATTAGCGCAATGGAAACATTTTTTGAACGTGCTGCTGTCGGATTAGTTCCGGGCGAAATAGTTATTCTTTTCGGTGCGCTTTTTAATGCGGTAATATTTTTCTTTGCGTTCGGAACTTTGAAATTGAGAAACGCTTCGAGCGAAGTTTTGCCGCTTGAAAGTTTTGAATGGCATCCGCTCAAACAAGTTTCCGATTGGGCAGGAAGTTCTCTGAAAAAACGCAACCCGATTCGCCGCACGAAAAAAGCCAGACAAAGAATTCGTTCAATTCACAAAACTGAAGCGTGAATTTTGAAGGATGAAGGATGAAGGATGAAGGATGAAGGATGAAAAAGTTAAAAGTTTCATCCTTCATCCTTCATCCTTCATCCTTCATCCTTTCTTAAAGAGCCAGCCTTTGCGCCAGAAATAAATTAATAAACCGATTGCAACGAAAAGCATTAAGCCGAGCGTGAAAAAATAACCGTTTTTCGTTTTCAGTTCGGGCATATTCTCGAAATTCATTCCGTAAATTCCGGCGATTACCGATAGCGGAAGCATAATTGTCGAAATGATCGTCATAACCTTCATCACGTCGTTGGTTTTGTTTGCCGTAACTGAAAAATGAATATCGAAAAGGCTTGAAACAAGGTCTTTGTAACTTTCGGACAAATCGGAAATCCGCAAAAGATGATCGTAAACATCGCGGTAAAACGGCAGATGATTTTCCGGTATTTGCTCAAATTCACCGTGCGAAATTCGATATAAAACGTCCAGTTGACGCGACGAAATGCGTTTCAAACGCGCCACGCTTCGACGCAGATCCATAATTTCCTCGAGAATTTCGTTGTTGTCGTGTTTCATCAAAAAAACGCGGTCTTCGAGCGCATTAATCGCCGCGTCGAAATCGTCAACGATCGGCATATACAAATCAACCAAATAATCGAGAATTTGATGAAGCAAATAACCTGCGCCGCGTCTGCAAGCGTATGGAGAAGTGCGAATTTGCTGCTTAACTTTTTTAATACTTCTAAAGCGTTCGATGTGAAATGTAACGATAAAATTATCGCCGATAAAAACGTCAAGTTCTTTAGTTGTAAAGTTTGAAGAACTCGTTTCTTCGGGCTTTACGCCGTGAACGATAAAATAAAGATACTCAGGAAATGCTTCGACTTTTGGCTGGTTGAGCGTTTCTAAACAATCTTCGATCGTTAAATAATGAAACTTGAAAACATTCAACATTATGCTTTTGGCTTCTTCAAGTTGTGCGGGCGTTTCGCCGAGAAAATCAACCCATACGAGATTGTTTTTATCAGCTAAAAGTTCGGGAAGTTGTTCTTTTGGAATGCCTTCTTCGGTTTTATCGGCATCTTTTCGATAAACAAAAATTTCCATATTCGTTGTTCGGTCGTAAATTTTAGTTGTTTAACGTCAGTATTGGATAAGAATTTTACACCGCAGAGACGCAGAGACGCTGAGGAGTTTTCGAGAAAGTTGAGTAAATATGATGAAAATCAAGATATTTTCTACAAATAACTTTTCAAATAAACTTAAAAATCTCCGCGTCTCCGCGTCTCTGCGGTTAATTTTTTCTTATCCAATACTGAACGTTTGTTTACTTAACTTTGTAGCCAAATTCGCATAATGTTAAGATAAATCAAAAGTCAGTTAAATTATTACCATTATCAACGAAAAACTAACAACTAACAACGAGCAAATTTATGAATAATATTAAGGTTTTTGTCGCCGATGACGTGAACAACGATAAACTTGCGCCATTGCGCGAAGCCGGTTTCGAAGTAATTAAAGAAACAAAACTTTCACCCGAAGAACTTGCCTTAAGAATTAAAGACGCAGACGGCGTAATTGTCCGAAGCGCAACAAAAATCACCGCCGACTTGATGGACAAAGCGGAAAAACTTCGCGTCATCGGTCGCGCCGGAGTCGGCGTTGACAATATTGACGTAAAAGCCGCGACCGAACGTGGAATTGTCGTGATGAATGCGCCCGACGGAAACACGATCACGACTGCCGAACACACGATCGCTCTGCTCGTTTCGATGGCGCGAAATGTTCCGCAAGCGCACGCGAAACTTCAAAACGGCGTTTGGGATAAAAAGAGTTTTGTCGGCGTAGAATTGAACGGAAAAACGCTCGGATTGATCGGTTTGGGCAGAATCGGCAAACACGTTGCAAAGGTTGCGAAAGGTTTCGGAATGAAAATCTTCGCGTTCGATCCGTTCGTTTCGCCCGAACAGGCAAAAGAATTCGGCTTTGAACTCGGAACATTGGACGAAGTTTTTGCGAACGCGGATTTTTTAACGATTCACACGCCGGTTACGGACGAAACGCGAAATATTATCGGCGCGGACGCTTTTTCAAAAATGAAACAAGGCGTTCGCATTATAAATTGTGCGCGCGGCGGATTGGTTGACGAAGCCGCTTTGCTCGTCGCCATCGAAAACGGAACGGTTGCAGGCGCGGCTTTGGACGTTTTTTCGACTGAACCTTTAGACGAAAATTCGCCTTTGCTCAAAAACGATAAAATTATTACGACTCCGCATCTCGGCGCGTCAACTACCGAAGCGCAGCAAGGCGTAGCATTAACCGTCGCCGAACAAATGCGCGATTTTTTAACTTCGGGCGAACTCAGAAACGCCGTAAATGCGCCCAGTTTGGCGGCAAGCGAACTCGAAGCGTTTCAGCCGTTCATAAATTTGGCGGAAAAATTAGGCAGATTTCAAGCGCAAATTATGAACGAATCGCCGATCTCGGAAGTTAAACTGGAATTCTTAGGCGAACTTTCCGACAAAGACGCTTCGCCCGTTACGCGTTCATTTCTCGCGGGACTTTTGAAAGATGTTTCCGCCCGCGTCAACGTCGTCAACGCCATGCACATCGCCGAAGAGCGCGGCATCAAAATCACAATAAGTTACACGCAAACCAAACGCACGAACGCCGACATTCGCACGATCGTTTCCGCTTCGAACGGCGAACAAACCGCGTCGGGAATGGTTTTCGCAAACGGCGAAGGACGCATCACCGAAATTGGCAACTTCTCGATCGAAGCCGTTCCCGCAGGCTTTATGCTCTTAACAAAAAACCAAGACGTTCCCGGCGTTATCGGCAAAATCGGCACACTTCTCGGCGAAGCAAGCGTAAATATTTCCAGATTCTACCTCGGCAGAGAAGCCAAAGGCGGCGAAGCCCTCGCCGTCATCGAAGTTGATTCCGCCATCGACGAAAAAGTATTAGAAGATTTACGCAACATCGAAGCAGTAAATATAGCGCGGCAAGTGAAACTTTAATGAAATTGAATTTTTGCAAAAACATTGAATTTTTAGCTGATATTACAAATACCAATAATTCGTTATTTCCTAATATCAATCTGTTCAAAAATTTATAAAGTAAATAAATTTTCGTCTTCGTAATAATGTCCTATAGTTTTTGAAAATGTATTTTTGGCGACAATTGGCATTTGTCTATTTTAAATCTTTTGGTCTTTTTGCCTAGACTAATTAAATATTTAACTGTAATTGGTTAATATAGATAGCTCTTTACTTGAAAAAAAAATATCATCTTCCATAGTTGATTTTGACATATCAATTATAGTATGTATTGGAATATCTTTTGATAAATCATCAAACTTAAATACTCTTTTATCTAATTCTATTTCAAGTATATTGGCTAACCTAAAATAGATATTTTCAAATTTATTTTGCTCTATTTCTAAAGCGTCAGAACTTTTTTGAGTATCGAGATTGCTTTGATTAAATGATTTTACTTTTTGCTTCCATAACTTTAAAACGTCTTGTTCATTATTTTTACTATCTTGTTTCATTTATTATTTAATTTGGTAAACCGAAGTTCAATTCGGCGGCGTTTCGGATCATCATTGCGGTTAACAAATTGTAATTCTCCACTAGGAGGAATCAGTTGTGCAGCTGAATAATATCTGAAATTTATGTTGAGGAGTTTTCCGCTTGAATTATTTTTTATGAATTTACCTACTGCAATTGCTCTTATTAATCCTATTTCAGCATTAGAACCATAAGATAAAGATTCAATAGGTTTTTCATCTAAAACTACTTCTTCTAATTCCCGATCTAAGTTACTTTTTTTTATATTAACTGGCTGTCCATCTGTATGACCAATAATTTCTATTACATCAACTCTATATTTGTCTAATATTACGTTTAATTCAGGAATTATTTCTTCTTTGATTCTTTGTTGGAATTCTAAAGAAAGTTCTGCACTACCTGAATTAAACGTATAGTTTCGAGCTTCATCAAGGTCTATAATTGGAGGTTTATCTTTTTGAAAGGTTTCAATTTCTTTATTTAATTCAACATTTTGAAGTCTTTCCACGAACCATAAAAGCAAAAAGATCATTGAAGTTGCTAAAACCATATCAGCCACACTAAATCCATAATTTATTTCGAATGCTCGTTTATTTCTCATTTTTGTCTTTAATTATATAGAATTTTTATTTTTCAAAGTATTCTCAATTGAATCAAGTGCCTTTTGAATATTCTCAATATTTGTTTGTGAAATTTGCTTTCCATTGGATTGCATATCAATGGTTTTGAATGCCGTATAAATATTGTCAACTGATTGACTTAAAAATTTAAGCTCTTTATCATAATTGACCCCAGAAAGTATGTTTAATGAATGGTTCATCTCATCAATTATGCTTAGTTTATCTAATTTTGTTGAAGCATTCTCCACATTAGATTTCATATTTTCTATTGACTTATAAAGAGTCTCAGTTTTTTCATTTAGACTATTAGTATGTTCAATTTGAACTTTACTAAAGTCTTTGAATAAATTTTCTGACCTTTCAATCATTGTTTGTATGTTTTGGGCAATAGTTTTAACCTCATTGCCAAATGTTGCCCCCATTATTTTGATTTCATTACTATAATTTGTATTAATTTTTTCAAAATTAATACGCAATTGATCGTGAATACTTTCAAACAAATTATGTAATTCAACGAACTTTATTTGTGTTTCAGACAATCGTTCGTTTTGACTTTGCAATAGATCAGTTAATTTTACGAATATATCTTTATACTCTGAGTAACGAAATTCCGAATCTTTAACGGCATCGAATAATTTATCAATTGCTTTTAGAAAAGGTGACGATGGTCCAGTAAAATTTGAAAATTTCTCGGTTGCCAATTTTAACTCGTCGGAGAATTTACCGAGATCGGTAATAATATCGGATGCTTTTTCAGAACTCTTTCTCAAATTTTCAGATGTTGGAGTTAAACTTCCGATTAATGCTTCAATCTTTATTGCAATCTCAGAAAGTATTTGCTCGGAATTTTTATGGAGAGCGGAAAATAACGGAATTAATTCAGATTGTGTCACAAAATCAAGTCTATTATAGAATTTTTCTTGTTTAGGAGTGACAATAACAAATTTTACAAAAAGTAAGATTACAGTTCCGAAGACACCACAAATGCTTGCCCAAAATGCTCCGTCGAATCCTTTATAAATCTTTGTCGTTGCTGCATCAATATTTTCTTTTGAGAAATTGCTGCCTAGATCACTACCTACTAAGATTTCTCTAAATGCTAGGAAAGTGCCGCCCAAGCCAATTATTAATAAAGTTGAAAGAATAAAGTTTGAAAATTGTGTTTTATAACTTTCTTCCTTTTTAGAGATAGTGAGTTCTGAAATATCTGAAAGGTTTAAGGAAATCTTTTTGTCTATTGAGTTGAAAACAATTTGGACTCTTTCAAAAACAAGGCTCTCCAGTGGTAAAATGTTTGAATTTTTAAGATGGTGATAAAAATTTCTTGCATTTGTCGAAGTTTTTATCTGATTTTCTAATTCACCGAGATTTCTTAATTCTTCAGCAAAATTTCCACGAATCTTCAGCAATGTATATAATCCAATTACTAAAAGTAAGATAATAGCAGCTACTATAATTATTGACATGATTTTATTTCACAAAAAGGTTTTTGTTTTGAGAATCTGTTATTAACTAATGAATTTAATCGAAAAATTCCACATTAGCGTGAAGATTAGGTAAAAAATATACTCTTTTAACTCCAGAAAGGTGAACTCCCTCATTTTTCATCATGGTTTTTTGTTTTCCATCAGAGAATTCAATTTTTAGACTGTATTTGCTTCTATTAGCAAATATTAAATGTCCGTTTTTACTTAATTTGAAATCAGCCAATTTTTCAGAAACATCGTATTCTTTGCCGGAATGATAAAAGTGATGCGGGTAAAGGACGCTTTTTTCTTTAACGACTTTAGTAAATCCATTGTTAAAGCTTAATTTAGCGAATTGATGTTTATTCTTATGACCACAAAATAAACACTCCGGCAAACTTTTATTTGTAAACCAAGTTGTTTGCTGACAGTTATCGCAAATATATAACGATTCTAAAAAATTCCATAACGGTTTTATCCACTTAGCGGCACTTGGTCTTTTAGTTTTAGAGTGTAACCCGACGACGAAGGTATCCCGAAATAATGTTTGAATAGATTGGGGTAAATCCGTAATAGCAAAACCACCACCTTCAAATCTGTTGGAATTATTTGTCGGATGATCTGTGTAAAGAGCATTTTCAGCAAAAGGTTCGTCGGCAAAATCAACATTTATACTACTTCCTACTAACGGATGTCTAAACATTAGTAAATTAAAAATTAAAACTGCAAGAGAATGAGCGTCGCCATAATGGTCGGGAATGACTGTTTGAGTTCCGTCAAGTTCCGGGGCAGCATATCCTCGGGTTCCGGCAACTTTCGCCGGAAGGAAATTTTCTACCGACAGATTGTCCAAGTCAATAATTGAAATATGTCCGTTGGTCAAATCAATAAATATATTACTGATAGATAAATCGCAGTGTGTAAATCCTTGACGATAAAGTTGATTCATCGCTCTAGCTAAGTGAAAAGCATTCAGTATGAAAGTTTTGTATTTAACCTTTCCTTTTAGTAGTAAATCAAAGGCTTTCGGTGAATGTGCGCTGTTTAGTGGAGACTCAAATATATCTGACATTTGAATAGCAGTATTAGGCGTGTGACGCATAAGTATTCCTTCCTGATTTTTATATTTCACAAAACATATTGGAAAACAAAATGTTTTATCAGGAAATCCGACGGAAATACTTTGTCCGTGTAAAATAATTTCTCTAAGCCTTCGACTTCTATCGTGTTCAGATTTTTTGTAAAGTTTGATTACAAATAACTCGTCCGTTGTATTTTTAGTAGCTTTAACTCGAAAAGCATCTCCTTGTCCGCCAGACTGGTAGATTTCATCTATCAAATACTCCTTCCCAGAGATGTCTTCTATTGTGTCACCAACATTCATTCTGATTGCTCCTTAAATATGTTACGAAAGAAAATAAAAGAAACTGTTTTGTCATCATCGCTGTAACCATTCGATTCAAAATGATTATTGAGTTCCTCAAGCCACAACTTAAACTCGTCCTTGGATTTCTCTTGCGCCTCTTTTACTACTCTTTGAAAAAAATCACTTGGAGCATTGATTGGATCGGCAAATCCGTCTGTCATCAAACATAAAAATAAAGCATCGGACGGAACATCAAAAATACTCAGTTCCAGATGTTTTTCCCATCCATCATAAGTTATCGGAATGGTTTCGCTGATTGAGTTACCTTTTGCAGGTTTGAGAATCAACGATGATTCATTTTGGCGGACAAGAAAGATACCTCCGTCTCCTACCTGAGCGCAGAATACTTTATTTCCATCTGTCATAGTAAATAGACAAGTGGTAGCAAAATCACCTTTATTGTATATGTATTCTATTTCTGCACTTTTTGTTTCTTCATTCGGAAATTCTAGATTCTCATTTGTATTTTGCTTGGTTCTTTCTTCATTAATTAAACCTTTTTCTTTAGCTTGTTCATCTAATTCATTTCTGATTTCATTAATAAAGTTAATAAAGATTTCCTTAAACTTGTCTTCATTAAATGTAGACAAAGAATCTTTAATACTTTTTGGCTTGCTTCCAAAAATTTTACTAATAATCTGATTAAAGCGTTGACTTTGATTTCCATAAGTCTCTTCAATGATTCTCGTTAAAGAGTTTGTTACAAACTCTTTCATTTTCTCGGTAATAAGTTTTGTGGCAAATTTAGACCCTTCATCTGAAAATTGGTATGAACCAAGACCATCTCCAACTGCTGCAAAAAGAGTGTCACTATCCTTTTGGAAGTTAAAATAATCTTGATTCGGCTTATTATCTTTGATATGAGAAGAACCGATATGTGAAAAAGATAACAGATATAGATCGCCGAGCGAAGAATCTACAACTCTTAGTTCTGGTGTGTTTTCTCCGCTCGACAAATCAAAAGATGGAATTTGATTATGTTGTTCCATATTTATGTTGGTCAATGAGGACAACTGTTTCGGCATCGTCTTTTTCGGTTTCAGCCAATCTGCTTGGTTGTTTTCCTGCCGCTATTTCTTTTGTAATTGTCCGCAAGAATTTAAAGAATTCGCTTAAATTGTGCATATCCGTAACTCTTGCTGCTCTATCCGTTTCCTTATTTAATATAAATGCTTCCAAAGTGCTGTCTTTAATTTCACCCCCTGCACCCAGAGCCACTCTAATTGCTCTACTCATAATATGGTCGTTATTCATCTGGTTTATTTCGCGTCGCCACTCGCTTTCTGAACAAGTGGCGTTTCCATCCGACATAAAAATGAGTAAAGGGCGCTTGCATTCTGATTTTATAAAGTCTGCTTGCTGTCGAATCACATTCATTACTTCTGCGATTCCACTAGCTAAATTTGTGCTGTTTTGCTCTTTCAGAATTGGTGCAATCACATCACCAATAGGTTTAAAATTCATCACGGTCTCAGCTGAGTCACTGAAAGTTATTATCGTTAATTGAACGGAGTCCTTAGTTTCTGGGTCATCTTTCAAGGAATCAATATATTCCTTCATATTATTATTGACTTGTTGAATTCCTAATCCTTCCATACTATAAGAGGTATCAATTAGAAAAATTACGGGAATTGGTTTGTGTTTTAGTCCTACCATACCTTCAATTGGCATTATTTTTCCTCCAAAATTGTTTTATTAACATTTGTAAATACTTTTGACATTGGTGTTTTGAGTTGTCGAAAATAAAATTGAAAACTCATTACACAAATCTATTTTAATTCGAAGAAGATTGCATCTTGATATTTAAGTTATTTATCACCCCCATTTTAATTTCGAATTCATCTTGCTCAAAGTCCTGAAATCCAACAGCGGTAACCCGAATGGTATATTTGCTTGGACTTATTGGTTTGATTAGATATTCACCTAATGAATTAGCCCCGACACTAATCGAGATTTCAACTATTTGCACTAATGCACCCCTAACTGGTTGTCCATTATTTTCGGCAGTTATTTTTCCTTTTAGCTGTGTTGTCATTTTTGGTGGATCGACTATTTCTCTGGTGGAGAAGTAGGTTTGGACGAAATCGGGGTTTTCTTCGGTTAGGGATTCGATTTGTTTGTCGAATTGGGCGAAGAGTTTGTCGGTTTCTTTGAAGATGGTGACGATGTTGGCGTTGGTGGTTTTGCGTTCGCTGATGGCGGTGCGCGGTTTTGGGGTTTCGGCTGAAAAATTGGTGATCAATGTTTGCAGTTGGTCGAGTTTGGCGGCGGTGACGTTGTAATCTTTGAGCGCGTCTAAATTTGCATTGGCGCGGTCGTGTATGAATTGGCAAAGCGGCGCGAGTTCGTCGTCGCGGGTGCGGTTGATGGTTGAATAGGAAAGGTTCATTTCAGCGAGCATTTGTGTATTTGAAGTATCGGCGGCGTATGTGTAAACGAGTCCGGCGATGATCGCGGCAGATTTGCACAGTGCCTGACGAAAATTGGATTTGCCGACGGCAATGCCGCTCAAAGACGCACTTTTCAGCGTTTCGGCATCGATAATGGCGACGATATTCGCCTTGATCTTGGTATAAGTTGCCTGAAACGCAAGAATGCCGGAAATGATGGCGATATTGCCGTCAACGTGCATTTCAGTTGCCCGATAAGAATTAAGTTTTGCTTCTTGTTTAGCGTTAAGTTGTTTTTTTTGCATTTTTTTCTCCTCGGGGATGAAGTTTATGTTAAAAAATTACAATTCCGACGCGCTTTTTTTGCAGAGCGAAGGGATTGCGGTAGAGTTTAAGTCAATTGCATCGATGATTTGGTCAATTGTTCGACGAATAAAGTTGTTTGCACGACATTAAAAGTAATTTGCAAAGTAAGAAAAGTCGTTTGTAAGACAAATAAAGTGATTTGCAAGCGATACAAAAAGCTTTGCAAGGCTGGCAAAGTTAATTGTTTGTCTTACAAAATCGTTTGTTTCGATGACAAATCCGATTGTTTGTTTGAAAAAAGCCGAAACTTAATTTTCAAAGAGCTTTTTTAGTTATTAAAAGTTAATGTAAAACGTAATTAACAGAAAAATCCGCGTTATAAATCCTTAAATTATGTGTTAAATCCGAGTTAGTGGAAAAAACATAACAAAGTTTTATTTGTTTTGCAAGTTTGTTTAACAAAGTAATCGAAAAAAAAAGAATCAGAAATTGAAATTGATTTCGGTTCTCTTGAAGTAAGAAATTTAACTTAGAGCAGCTTTTGTATGAATGTATGGCAAACAGGTCAGAACCGCCTGCGATAGCGGGCGGGTGAAAACTAAACAACCGAACAAATTAGCTGCAACCCATCCGCTACCGCAGATGGTTCTGACCCGTAATCAATCTCGAATCCGCTCTAAATCTAAAAATAACAGAACCGCATAGATAGAAATTACAAATTTTCCAAATGAAAAAGTTTGCTTTATAGTAAGTTTTGGATGATGAGCGAAAATAACACGACATTGCGCGTTGAAAATGTAACCAAACGATTTGGCGATTTTACGGCGGTTGAAGATTTGAGTTTTGATGTGAAAGCCGGACGGGTTTTCGGTTTTCTCGGTCCGAATGGTGCGGGAAAAACGACAACGATTCGGATGATCGTGGGAATTACTGCGCCGGACGAAGGGAAAATCGAACTTTTCGGTGAAAAAGTTTCGTCGGAAATTCAAAATCGCATCGGATATTTGCCGGAAGAACGCGGACTTTACAAAAAAATGAAAATCGTCGATCAGCTTCGATATTTCGCCGCGCTCAAAGGCGTTTCAACTAAAGAAGCTGATAAACGAATTGATTTTTGGCTCGACAGAATGCGGCTTTCGGAATGGAAAAAGAAAAAAACGTCCGATCTGTCGAAAGGAATGTCGCAGAAAATCCAATTTATCTCGACCGTTTTGCATAATCCCGATCTATTGATCTTGGACGAGCCTTTTTCGGGACTCGATCCAGTAAATGTCGAGTTTTTAATCGAAGTCGTCGCCGAAATAAAGGCGCAACATAAGACGATAATTTTCTCGACGCATCTGATGGAAACCGCCGAACGCCTGTGCGACGATATCATTTTAATTAACAAATCAAAAAAAGTTATCGGCGGAAGTTTGCGCGAAGTCAAAGAAAGTTACAGCAAGAATATGATCGCACTTCGCGCTGTCGGCGGCGAAAATGTTTTGGAAGATAAAACTTTAGTCGCGAAGATCAGCGCACACGCGGACGAAAAAGAATTGGTTTTAGCCGAAAACGCCGACGCGCAAATTTTGCTAAAAAAATTAATTGAAAACGGCGCAAATATTTCTAAATTCGAGAAAATCGAATCGAGCTTGAATGATATTTTTATTGCAGAAGTTGGTAAAATCTAGGAAAATTTCCCGCAGATTTCGCGGATTCTCGCAGATGTCTTTTCTGCGTTCAACTGTGTGCTTTACGGGAAAATAAAAAGATGCGTAAATTTTTAGCAGTCGTAAAACATGAATACAAAAAACTCGTCTTTAAATGGACGTTTCTTTTGGCAACGCTTCTTTTTCCGTTTCTTGCGGGACTTTTTGCGATCGTTCCGGCGATTATTTTTTCGTTAAAGGGCGAACCGACGCGGATCGTTGTCGTTGATAAATCGGGCAAGATCGCGCCGCGTTTGAAGCAGAATCTTTCGGCGGAAAGAATTCGTCAGAAACAGGAAGAAGCACTTAGAAATTCGATGTCGAACGTTAATGTTCCGCCGGACGAAAAAGCGAAGCAATTTAGCGAAAGTTTTATTTTTTCGGATTACGACATGGGCGCGAAATCGGCGGAACAAATTCGCAGTGAATTGAACGCGAAGATCGTCGCCAAAGAATTGGACGCTTTTTTGATCGTTCCCGAAAATTTTGATGAGAAATTCGAATTTATTTCGCGCAAATCGGGCGATTTCATTACGAATTCGAGTTTGACAGACGCGCTCAACGAAGCCGTTCGTTCGCAACGTTTGGCAGACGCGAATATCAGCGAAGATAAGTTAAAACAATTAAGCAAAAACGTCAACTTTGAAGCAAAAGGCATTGACGAAACGGGCAAAGAGAAAGATGCAGACGCGAGTTTTGTGGCGGCTTTTATCATCGGTTTGATGATTTACATAACTTTGACGATTTACGGACAAGCGATTATGTCGGCGGTTGTCGAAGAAAAAGAAACACGCATTGCCGAGATACTTTTTTCGTCGGCGCGACCGTTTGAATTGATGATGGGCAAACTTGTCGGAGTCGGTTTGGCAGGTTTGACACAGCTTGCGATTTGGATAACTTCTGCGAGTCTTTTGCTCGGCTTTTTATCTTTGCAAACCTCAATGACGGGAATTGTCGGCGCGATTCCGACAATTTCGCCGCTGATGATAATTTATTTTTTCATCTTTTTTCTTCTCGGATTCTTTATCTACGCTTCGATTTTTGCGCTTATCGGTTCGATGGTTACGACGGTTCAAGAAGGCGGACAATTTTCTTTTCCGCCGATTATGTTAATGCTCGTCGGATTTTATTTCAGCTTTGCAGTGGTGCGTGATCCGAATTCATCGCTTTCGTTTTGGGTTTCAATTGCTCCGTTTCTCGCGCCTTTGACGATGCCTGTGCGGATTTTGGCGGAAATGCCGCCGTTTTGGGAAGTTGCGCTGGCGATTTTAATAAACAGCGTGGCGATCGTGTGTCTGGTTTGGATTGCGGCAAGAGTTTATCGCGTCGGAATGTTGATGTATGGAAAACGTGCGACGATTCCCGAAGTTTGGAAATGGATTCGGCAAAGCTGAAATTTGACAACGGATTACACAAATTTCACGAATTCTTTTAAAATTAATTTGTGAAATCTGTGAAATTTGTTGTTAAAAATTATGGCTTCAAAGTTTGATTATTCGCTTGATTATAAAAATTTGGATTTGCGGAAAAATCCCGAATTATATCGAATCGGCAAGGGCGAGCAAGGTGTTTTGACGGTTGAGCCTTATAAAAGTGAAATCGTTGGTCATTGGCGATTTAAAACGCCCGAAATTGCGCGTGAATCTTCGGCGAAAATTTACGAAATGTTTCTCGAATATAAAAAACAGCGCGATTTTGTCGGTATGGATATGGCGCGGAAGTTTTTGCAGATGGGAATCACCCGGGCGCGACGTTATGCAAATCATCCGTCGGGCAAAAAATACGATGGTGCAGTTCCGGCGGATAAAAAAGGCGTTTCGGGCGCACACGGACGTGCCGAATTGCCGAAAGGTTTTGACGCGGAAAAAGCGGAAAGTGCGCGGATTTTTCAAGAAAAATATTATTTGGCGAAGAACGATGAAGTTTATCAAGAGTTGATGAAGGAACACAAAGAAAAATACGAACAATAGAGTTTATGGAAGCAATTTTTGAAGTTATATTTCAGATCATTTTTGAAGTTGTTTTTGAAGTAATTGCACAAATTCTGGTCGAACTCGGCTTTGAAGCAGGCGCGAAATATCTACGAAGCAGTATTCGTAATAACCCGATTTTTGGCGGAATCTTTTACTTTTCATTCGGTCTGATTTTGGGTGGTTTGAGTTTGTTGATTTTTCCTGAACCGATCGTTAAAAGTTCATTCATAAAAATGTTGAATTTCGTATTTTCGCCTGTTTTAATCGGATTTTCTTTGTGTTTTACAAATTGGATCTTGAAAGGACGAAAAGAAGAATTTTTTCAGCTCGACAAATTTATTTTCGGAATTCTTTTTGCACTTTCCTATTCATTCATCAGATTTATGTTCACAAACTAGATGGCAATCGAGATCGAGAAAAAATATCGTTTGAGCGAAGCGCAGAAAACATTTGTTTTGAACGCTTTGCAAGAATTCGGCGCGGAATTTGTCGGCGAAGATTTTGAAGAAAATATTCTCTACAGCGGCGGGATGTTGGCTGAAACTTTTGCCGTTTTGCGAATAAGAAAAACTCACGGCAAAACGCTTTTGACTTACAAAAAACGTGTTCAGAACGAATTTAATATCAAACAGCAGATCGAACACGAAACCGAAGTTTCAAACGCGGAAGAACTCGAAAAAATCATCGAAAATTTAGGTTTTTATAAATTCGTAATTTACGAAAAACGCCGCAAAACTTGGAATTTTCGCGCAGTCGAAATTGTTTTAGACGAATTACCGTTCGGCGAATTTATGGAAATCGAAGGCTCGATAACCGCGATTGCCGAAGCGGAAATAATTCTCGGTTTTGAAGATTTTGAAACCGAACACGCAACTTATCCGGCGTTGACGATGCAATTCGGCGCGAAAGTCGGAGAGATTTTTGAAGCGCGGTTTTAGTAATAGGAGCGCGGACGGCTCGTCCGCGCGTAAGTGCTGAAAGCGTCGAACGGCAAACGCTTAGGATAAATCAATTTGATTAGATGTGCGGCTTCTAGCGCCCTTTCTCGTTTCACTCGAACGCGCGGCAGACGAGCCGTCTGCGCTCCAATTTTTTTTCTTGCCTTAGTGCAAGCAAACAAATTATAATCGTTCTCAATACAGATAGGAGAATTTTGCTATGAAAAAACATCTGCTCGGTTTAGGAATTTTTAGTTTTATTGTTGTTTCGTTTGCGGTTGCTTTTGCATTTCTTTATACGAAGCCGGAACTTGGTAATCTCGAAGTAACTAAAAAACCTGTTGTTCAAACTGACAAGCGAAAAAGTTGCGATTATTCTAAAAGGCGAAATGTAGATTCTTCATGTAAATTTACTCAAGCAACCTTGCAAAAAAACAGTCATCAATTTAATGCCCTTATTGAATGCGATGATATAGATCGTAGTTATAATCTTGAACTTCACTTTTTCATTAATAATGGAGGGAAAACTGAATTTGCAGTAACGGAAATGTCGGAAGTGAAACAAGTTAATATTAATGGAAAAAGTTATTGGGAAGTAGAAACGAATTTGCGCGAATGGGCAAACAAGTATAATCGTAAAAGTAATTTTTATGTTATGTCTGAATTCAAGGATATTAGATTTTCTGATGATGAAGTGAAATTTGATGCGAATAAAGCAGTTTCAGTGCTTTGGGTTGAAAGTCCGGTAGTTGAAAAAACTGTTAAAAGCCGCGATTCAACAAGAATTCTTCAATAAAAGCAATATTTCTTGAAAACTGTATTTAGTAAAGGAACTTTTTAATATGAAAAAACATCTTCTAGGTTTAGCGATTTTTAGTTTTATTGTCGTTTCGTTTGCGCTGGTTTTCACAAGTTTTTATGTGCCGGAAAGTTGCCCTGTTACGCAGATTGAAGCAATACCGGAACCTATGATTGAAAAAGATACACGATACAAATGCAGTAAAAATATTGAGCAACTTGAGGTTGGAAATACTAAATTTGAAATAATCTCATCTCAATATGATTTTGAGACGAAGAAATTAACATCTCAAATCAGAATGAAATTGAAAAACACTGAACAGATGCCGGTAGAGATTTCAGTTGGCACAATGATTTCTACCGGAAATAAACTTGATTCTGAAAGCCTTGAGATAAAGGCAAGTATAGTAAATACATTTGATTCTAATGAAAATAAAAATGAATTGATTTTTGTTGTTGTTAATAATTTCACTAGTTCCAAAATTAAGCACAATGAAAATCTTTATGCCCATTTTTTTCTTAAACCTGAATACGAGAATGATAGACTTAATAAAGATTATGAAATTTTAGAAGCTGAACCGATTCTTTTTGTTCACGGGAAAAATTCGATAATCAAAAAATAAATCGAAAAACTTTCAAAAAAATTGCAAGTTTGGATTTGCCGAAGCGTTCTTGTTTTCATAACAGGAGGTTTTGGTAAGTTCCCAAACTTGCAATTTTCTGTTTGGAGTTACGTTTGAAGGCGTGAAATTGCTTTCTGAAAATCAAATTGATTTTATAACGAGAATTTCACGCATAAATGCGTAACTCTGAACAAATTCTTTAAGAGGAAATATTTTTATGAGAAAGACATCGGTTTCAAATTATAAGTTTTCAGCGGCTTTGGTTTTGTTGGTTTCGGTGATTTTTTCGGGTTGCGCGAGCGATAGTGCAACGCAAAACAGTGCAAACAGGTCGGTGGATGTGGCGAGAAACGAAACGTATTCAACTTCGCCCAAAATGTCGTCAAATACAGCGACGGCAACAAATTCAACGACATCAAATGTTGCACCTTCGGATTTTTCGGATGAATCGGCGGAGAGAAAATCGGACGGCGAAAAATATTCGGAGATTAACGAAAATCCGTTTTTGGAAGTCGTGCGTGCGCCGCTTTCGACGTTTTCGATTGATGTTGATACGGCGGCTTATGCCAATGTTCGCAGATTTTTGAATGACGGACAGCGTCCGCCGAAGGACGCGGTTCGCATCGAGGAAATGATTAATTATTTCGAGTATGATTATCCGCAACCTGTCGGCGATGTGCCGTTTGCGGTTTATCCCGAAGTTGCGTCTTGCGCGTGGAATCCGAAGCACAAGATCGTGCATATCGGGTTGCAAGGGAAAAAAGTTTCGCTCGACAATGTTCCGCCGTCGAATTTGGTGTTTTTGTTGGACGTTTCCGGCTCGATGAACGAACCGCGCAAACTTCCGCTTTTGCAAGATGCGTTGCGGATCTTGGTTAATCAATTGACGGCGAAAGACCGCGTTTCGATCGTAACTTACGCCGGAAACAGCGGTTTGGTTTTGCCTTCGACTTCCGCCGCGAACAAAGGCGAAATTCTCAACGCGATAAACAATTTACAAAGCGGCGGTTCGACCAACGGCGGCGCGGGAATTCAACTTGCGTATCGCGTGGCGCAAGAAAATTTTATTCGTGACGGAAATAATCGCGTGATCTTGGCGACGGACGGCGATTTCAATGTCGGACTTTCTTCGGATTCCGAACTTGTCAGTTTAATCGAAAATAAACGCCAAAGCGGAGTTTTTCTTTCGGTTTTAGGTTTCGGAACGGGCAACACGAACGATTCGATGATGGAAAAACTTGCCAACAAAGGCAACGGAAATTATGCTTACATCGATT
>Ga0209480_10001169_pt1 | contig 19374 bp, 10 predicted proteins | sample JI61114C2DNA_FD_187501 | JGI IMG/M metagenome (GOLD analysis project Ga0209480, IMG submission 187501) | Wastewater effluent complex algal communities from Wisconsin, to seasonally profile nutrient transformation and Carbon sequestration -... | ecosystem: Engineered > WWTP > Effluent > Algae... | reverse complement strand
CACTTGGATTTTTATTAATAGTAACATTAATTGCTTCGGAAGTTGTTGTGCCGCAGTCGTTGGTTGTAACACAAGTATACATACCGGCTTTATTGGCAGTATAACTCATACTGGTTGCTCCGGCTATATTTACGCCATTGCGTTGCCATTGGATATCATCACCATTGTAATCTGAAGTAAACATTACTGTATTTCCCTGACATACAGTTGTGGGTCCTAAAGGAATTGCTGTAGCATAAATAATCATACCATCATCAATTAGTCCATTGCAATCGTCATCAATTGCATTACACACTTCTTCAGTTGGTGTGCAATTAGCAACTAATTTTATTGCCCAAAAATCGGCGATGCCATAAAATGGTGTCGTTTTATTTCCTGATATGGGCGACATAGAAGTGCCGGAAATAATAATTGATCCATCAGGTGTAATATCCAGTCCACCGGATAAATCTTCACCATTTCCACCAATTGTTTTTTGCCAAATTAAATTACCGCTATTATCTAATTTTAAAATCCAATAATCGCCATAAGAAAATCCGCCGTAGGTAGCCTCGGTTTTATCTCCGGAGATACCTGAAGGTGTATAACCTGCAATTACATAACCATTATCTGCCGATTGATGTATTCCGGTTAAAACATCACGTCCTGTGCCTCCGATAGTATTTTGCCAGGAGATATTTCCTGATGGGTCCAATTTAACAATCCAATAGTCATCGGAGCCTAAATTTGCTTCTGATTTATCGCCGCTAATTCCTGAAGATGAATAACCACCTAATAAATAACCGCCGTCGTTGGTTTGAATTACATCGCTTAAAGCATCCATATCACTTCCACCGATAGTATTTTGCCAGGTGATTGTGCCTGTTGAAGTTAATTTCATAATCCAATAGTCGTAAGCGCCATTGGAATTTTCACTTTTATCTGCAGAAGCATTGGAAATTGAAGAACCACCAACTATGTAACCACCATCGGTAGTTTGGCGAATAGTCACTAACATATCAGTACCACTTCCACCAATCGTTTTTTGCCAGCTGATATTGCCAAAAACATCCAATTTTAAAATCCAAAAATCGTCGAGGCCCTTGCTAGCGGTGGTTTTATCGCCATTAACTCCGCCCGAAGAAAAACCACCCACAATATAACCTGCATCGCTGGTGGGATGAAGCGAGGTGCACATATCATTTTTGTTGGTACGGAGTGAATTTTGCCATTCAATTGTGCCGGTGCTGCTAAGTTTCAGCACCCAATAATCCTGTTCACCCAAGTTGCTTTCGGTTTTATCGCCGGAAATGCCTGAGCTGGAGTACCCACCGATGATGTAGCCGCCATCGGGTGTTTGGTGGGCATCGTATAACACATCGTAAGCAGAGCCGCCGATAGCATTTTGCCATTCAATAGTGCCATTGGCATCCGTTTTTAATACCCAAAAATCGGTTGCGCCGTTAGAGTTTTCCGTTTTGTTACCTGTGATGGAAGAATATGAATCCCCGGCAAAAAAATATCCGCCGTCGCTAGTGCTGAGCGCCACATTCATAAAATCGGCTTCAGTGCCGCCATAACTTTGCTGCCACTCAATTGCAGGTGCTTGCCCAAATGCGGTAAGGTTTAGGATTATACATGGGATAGATAAAAAGGTTGCCCTTTTCGAGAGGAGAAATTTAATCATAATTGTGTGTGTTTTTGTTAAAAAAATCCAACATTTCTCCAGTTTTCATGCGCAGGGAAATAATGCTGTGTTTCAGTACTAAAAGTAATCAAGTACCTGCGCTTTACCAAAAAACGAGTTGAAAAAACGGCATTTTGTGACATAATCGCTGTAAAGGCTTGATTGGTAAGGGTTTGGAGGGTGTTAATTTTGTGGTAGTAAGATTTGAGGTAGAGGGGAAAACAGCCGAAACCGGAGTGGGAAATCAAAGAGAACAGCCCGCGAAGGGCGCAGAGTCGATTATAATTAAGTTTTATTGTGGATTGCATCGGACGGAGTCCTGCAGCGGTGCTGTTGAATCAGAGATTTAGCAGAGCAGAAGCAAAATTTTATACCATTTTATTTTGTATTATTTGCGTGGGTTCATTTTGGCCCTATGTGGTTTCGGCTGTTGCTGGAATTTTTCATGCTACGTTTTTACTTTAATAGCTGTATTGGTTAATAAATGTTTAACCAAAAAATAAAATGAAAAATAAATTAGCGCGGAATTTCAATTGATAATTATGAATTAGTTGTTTTTCCACATAGTTACTTTACAAATTGCCCTAAAATCATCAACTTTGAGGCAATGAAGCAACTGCTACTTGTGTTTGTATTGATGTTTGCAGTCCATAATTTTTATGGACAATCTGCCTCATTAAGTGGCAAGGTAACAGATGCTACCACAGGTGAAACGTTGCCAGGCGTAAATATTATCCTTACCGGAACTACATTTGGTGCCATTGCCGATTTTGATGGGAACTACGTGGTAGCTGATATTCCTCCCGGCGAATACAATGTGCAGTTTACTTATATCGGCTATGAAAAAACAGTTTTTACCGCTCAAAAATTTAGCGCCGGCGAAAAGAAAAAATTGGATATTGCCCTAAAATCTACAGTGCTCACTTTTGATGAAGCGGTGGTAATTGTTGGTGAAAAACCTTTGGTTGATGTAGAAGATGCCAAAACTGGCTCAACACTGACTGCCAAAGAAATTGAGTTACAACCGGTGCGACAAATACAGAGTGTAATTAATATGCAAACCGGTGTTGTACAAAGTTCCGATGGTGTGCATATTCGAGGCGGAAGAAGTTACGAAACGGGATTTTATATCGATGATGTTTCTGCCCGCGACCCATTGAGTGGAACTGGTTTCGGGATTGACATCGGGACCAATAGTATTTCAAAAATTGACGTTACTACGGGCGGTGCAGGTGTTGAATTTGGGAATGCAACTGCTGGTATAGTAAATACACAGACAAAATCGGGTGACGATAAATTTGAATTTAACGCTGGATATAAACGCGATAATTTCGGATTTAATAAAAATGCAGGCAGCACTTGGAATCAACAAGTAATGGAAATGGGCATGGGTGGTCCGTTAGCTTTTAAAAAGAAACTGACATTTTATACTACCCTTAAAACGAATTTCAGCGATACGTTTATTCCAAATTCTCCAAATGGTGAAGGAAATGCTGCAGAGCAGGTAGTTTCATCACTTTACCCCAATACACAGTGGTCGCCCTACCAGGATAATCGCTGGGCAGGTATGTTGAAATTGGATTATAAATTTGACCCAAAACGAAGACTGAGTTTTACGTATTTAAAAAGTATAACCATAAATCAGGATTACAATATGTTGCGCGTTACAGGCAATGATGTAAGTTTTAATCCCGGTTATCAGTTTTTGTTCGCTTTACAACCTGATAATGCCAATACTTATACACATGATACCAATCTTGAAACAATCAAGTGGAGTCAAACCATTAGTAATACATTTAGTTATCAAATAACTGGTTCAAGATTGTATGTGAAATTGCGTGCAGATGCCAATGGCGCGCCGTGGAGACCTGATGTGGTGAATACTGAGTTTGACCCTGAAAGTATTGTCACCTATCCTGCAACTGTATTTAATCCTGATGATAGTATCGTATTTGTAAATCCGGGACCGGGTTTATACAATAATGGCGGTATTGCAACGCTATGGCATGATCATTATGTATTGGAATATACTATTCGTGCATCTGCAAATATTTATTCGAAAGACACGCGCAATAAATTATTTTTCGGGACAGAATTAAAACCACAGGAATATCAGTGGATAGATATTACCAGACCATGGATTGGCGCTCCAATACAATTAGCAGATGGCAGCTATTCTCAATCGTATCGTTTGGGAGATATAAGTGATGTGTGGAAGGTAAATCCATTATCGGGTGCTTTATTTATTTCCGATAAATTAAAATACCTGGGATTAATTGCCGAAGCCGGTTTGCGATTAGAATATTGGTTCCCGGGAAAATTTTTGGATGATGCTGTCGCAGACTCCACAACTACTATTGCTCCTGCTTTTAGAGATGCATATTATGCCGACAGTTATGGACTTGGTGAACGCCGTTTTAAAATGCGTTTATTACCAAAATTTTCTGCTTCATTTCCAATAAAAGAAAATCAGGTATTGTTTTTTAATTACGGTCATAGCACTGTAATGCCGCATCCGAGTTATGTATATACTGGCATGGATCCTTATTTTGCTGATAGAAGTACACTCGGATTTATTGGCAATCCGGATTTAAATCCTGAAGTTGATATTGCTTATGAATTAGGCTTAAAATCGTCCATCACTTCTAATGATGCAATTAATGTTACTGCATTTTGGAAAGATAAATATGATTTTATTACATCAAGTACAATTTTAATTGAAGATGTAACCGGCAGAGAAGTAGCGCGTACTATTCGAATTAATTCCGATTATGCACGTGTTCGAGGAATCGAAATTGCGTATTTAAAACGTATACAAAAATGGTTTAGCGGAAGTATTTCTTTGAGTTATAGTATTGCTACAGGCCAGAGCTCATCAGCATCTGAGGCTTTAGGAGATATTTTGGCGACAGGCAATTCCGAAACATCCGTAGAAACACCATTAGCCTGGGATAGTCCGATTGATGCAAAAACATACGCCATATTTTTATTGGATAACACCACAGGATTATTCAATAAACCATGGATAAATAAAATGACATTATATACCGAGGCCATTTATCGCACCGGAAAAAGATATACGCCTTATGCCTTAAAAGGAACAGAAGCAATTTCAGGCCGACCAATTTATGAAATAGTTTCTGACCCCGAGAAGCGATATAGTGAAATTGGAGCAAGTAATTTTTGGTTGAATATTACCTATAAAAAGTGGTGGGATTTAAAAACTACTCAACTCGCATTTACATTTGAAATTACTAACCTTCTGAATACATTAAATACAGCCATCGTAAATCCCGTAACCGGAGAAGCTTATCAATATGGCGACCCGGTTCCAAGTGAATGGCGCGATCCATCATTTATCGACCCACGTGATCCGCGATCTTACGGCACACCACCTGATAATCCTGCAAGATATTACGAACAACGGCATATTTTGGCCGGTTTGAGTTGGAAATTTTAAGTAATTAATTCAAATTATTGATTAGTTTTGATAACGCTTTTAGGCGTAATATTTAATTTTTTTACGGCATACATCAATAAATTAATTACAATGAAAAAAATAATTACTCCTCTCCTGTTTAGTCTTTTTTATTTGTTTTCTAGTAATATATCCGCACAGTTATGTAACGATATTCCTATTTCACTGGTTGGTGGATCATTTCAATTTAAAGCAAGTGATTTTATCAGTTATGGTGACAGCATGATATCATTTGAATTAATCAATCAGCATGCTACTTCTTTTTTTGCCTATCCTCAAGCCAAATTAATTCCAATAACTGCTTTACCCGATGGTATGTCATTAGCTACAGTTAATTTGGATTGGATGGTATTTGCTTCTGCCTGGAATATCGATTCCATTGCACTTGTCCGTATTTATTACGATGTTGCAATGCCTGTTCCGGCTAATTATACTGTTACATTTCAACTATGGTTAAATAACTTATCTCCTGTTATCGACTCTTGTTATTTTACGGATAATTATGTGGTGAATCTGAATCCAACGGCAAATGCGGTGGTGGATATTCGTGCAAATAATATTACAATATTTCCTAATCCCGTTGCACAAGGTCAATCTATTACTATTCAATCCGATGAAATGTTTGATGTAAAAACATATACTATCTATAACTTAGTTGGTGCAACAATTACATCCGGTATTATTCAACATAATCAATTACCCTTAAATGGCATACCACAAGGATTGTATGTTTTAAATATAACAGACAATTCTTTGAAAAACACAAACTTTAAATTAATAATTGAATAAATGAAAAATCTATTTTTTTGGGTTATTGTTTTGACAGCCTGCGCTGCATGGATTACACCACAATCTGAGGAACATTTAATTTACCACGATAACAATGTGCAACTAAAATGGAAAGATTATCAGGGCACAGTTGAAGAAGATGCTAATATAACGGCTTTAACATCAATAGGTTTCAGGATGGGATATAAAGGTACTGCACGCCAAGATTCATTAATTGTTGTTGTAGAAGCTTTTTTCGACAAACAAAATTCATGGGTGAAAAAGGACACTACTGCTTATGCCTTAAAACATGAACAACTTCATTTTGATATTACAGAATTATATGCGCGCAAATTAAAGCAATCAATTCAGAGTGCTTCGCTTACTTACAAAAATTACCAATCGGTAATGCGTGATTTAGAAAGAAAAGCACATAATGATATGAATACTGCAGATAGCATTTATGAGGTGGCAACCGATTATAGCAAGAATAAAGTGGAACAAAAGAAGTGGAATGATAACATTGCCGTTGACCTTTCCAACCTCAAGGCTTTTGAAGCAGACACATTCAGGGTGGCAGTGCATTTATAAGTCTTCGCTTACTTCTAAACAATTCTTACTCAGGTACTTAACCTAGGTTAATGGTGGTTAAATTTGAATAGCGACTTTTCTTAACCTAATCAACCACACTATGAGTAAGTTTCCCAAAACTTTGCTCATCCCCTTGTTATTACTTTTGCATGGCTACTGCCTTGCCCAGTCCGGGGATGTTATTTACATGCGTGCTGATTACGATGAGCCATGGTGTTGCGGTTGGGCGCCTTACGAATTTTCTAATCCATTAAATCTTACCGAGGTATTTGGACCAGGCGGATGGAGTTTACATTACTATGAATACACAGACGCCAATGCCATTTTTAATGATAACACCTGTTATGTTTTTATGGAAGGAGGAGATGGCCATGCCGATATGATGGAGTGGTTTTTTTCATGTAATCAAACACTAATAGAAGATTGGGTTTATAATGGAGGCAGTTTGTTCATCAATGCTGCACCTAATGTTGGAGATGGATTGAGTTTTGGTTTCGGAGATGTTTGGTTATGGTATCCTTATGCCTTTCCTACTGATGTGAGTCAGGATCCTGCAGGAGCAAGTCATATGATTTGGAGTGGTCCGTTTTTGCCAACCACCACCAACATGTTTGGCCCTGCTTATGCCCATGCCTATGTGTCCGGATCAGGATTAACCCCTATTATCACCGAAACATATAATCAGGATCAGTTGGTGCTTGCAGAAAAAAACTGGGGTTTAGGGCATGTCTTTTTTGGGGGGATGACAACCGCCTGCTGGCATTGGCCTGAAACCGAAAGTGTAAACATCAGGCAAAATATGCATAGTTATATGTATGTGATTTGTGGCCTTTTGTTATCGGAACAAGCACTGAGTTTCAAAGCACAAACATTTGCGGGAGGCGCATTATTAAATTGGGGGCTCGAAAACAACGATTCAGGCAGTTATTTTGAACTATTAAGGTCAAAAAACGGCACTGATTGGGAGCTCATTTCGGTTATATCTGTTTCGGGATCGCTCGATTACGAAATGATTGACACAGATCCACTGCAGGGTAAATCTTATTATCAGCTAAAGCTTAAAGATGAATTGGGTCGTACGCTTCAGGAAAAAATGGCTCCGGTAGAGATTGATGTGGCATTTGATGTATTTCCTAACCCTGCAAAAAATAATCTAGTGGTGAGCGGAATAGATGCTCAAGCTGCTGCTTATCAGCTATTTTCCATAGAAGGGAACGAGGTTGCAATAACATCTACATCTGGATTTGATGAGGTTTTGCTGACTTTTTCAGGTTTAACCAAGGGAAGTTATACCCTTTTGATTACCGCAAACGGTCAGCGTTTATATAAATCTATCATTATCATATAAACACAATTTGGCGCGTAGTTTGCAAGTGATGACAAACTTTAACCTGATGTTAACATCACAGGTTAATTGATAACCAAAATATCTGTCTAATTTTAACACTTCAAATTACATCAAATTATGAAAAAACTACTTTCAGCAGCAATCCTAATGTTATTTATTGCTGCATCGCCCTTAAAAGCTCAAAACCTCAAAGACGTATTAAACGAATACTTCGACGTAACCGGACAAAAAAAGATACTCAAAGTAGAAACCTTAACCACCTTTGGTAAAATAAATCAGGGCGGACTTGAGATTCCATTTAAACAAATTACAGCCCGACCTGCTAATTTCAGAGTAGAAGGGACTTTTCAAGGGTTAACATTTTTACAAACATTTAATGGTACCGAAGCGTGGACTGTGAACCCATTTAGTGGTTCAACCGAGCCTCAACCAATACCTGCAGACCAGCTTAAATCACTTAAAATTCAAGCTGATATGGATGGCATGTTATGGGATTGGAAAGATAAGGGCTATAGTGCAGTATTAGATTCAACTGAAGATGTTGAAGGCACTAAATGTTTCAAAGTTGACGTAACTACTGATTCAAACGACGTTTATACATTTTACATTGATACAGAAAGTTATCTATTGATAAAATCGCACGCAAAGGTATTTATGAGTGGTCAGGCTGTTGAAAGTGATACTTATTACAGCAACTACAAAGATGTGGATGGTATGATATTACCAGGCCAAATCGAAAACCGTTATAATGGTGTTACCGGCGAACTCATAGTGATTGACCGTTACGAAGTAGACACCCCTTACCCCCAAAGTGATTTTAACAAACCAGCTGTAGCCGAAACACCGGTTACTCCAGGAGATAATTAATCAACAAATCATTTAAAAAAGAGATACCTTTTAGGTGTCTCTTTTTTTTATAAATTATTGTCTATCTGTTAATTATACAACTTAACTACTATATTATATGATGTCATTTACAAGTCTCAAAAAACAGGTAATACTGAGTTTACTTTCCGTGTCGCTGACAGGAATGTATGCGCAAAATGTTATTACCGATGCTACTTTCAGCGCTATTGAAGGTCGACATATAGGACCAGCGCGAACAAGCGGGCGCATTGCTGCCATAGATGCTTCTGACAAGGACCCCAATTTGGTTTATGTTGGGGCAGCAGGAGGTGGATTATGGAAATCGAAAAACCAGGGAACAACCTTTAAGCCGGTTTTTGATGATTATACGCAAAGTATTGGGACTATTTGTATTGACCAGCAACATCCGGATACCGTATGGATTGGTACCGGTGAGCCTTGGACAAGAAACAGCGTTAGTATAGGCACTGGAATTTACAAAACCACAGATGGTGGGGAAAAATTTGAATTTATGGGACTTGCGAAAAGCGAGCGCATAGCCAAAATAATTGTCGACCCAAGCAATAGCAATAATGTGTATGTTGCAGTGCAGGGTGCATTGTGGTCCGACAGTGAAGAAAGAGGTGTATACAAGACTACCGATGGCGGTAAAACATGGAGCAGGTTGCTTTATGTAAATCCTTCAACAGGATGTGCCAGTCTTGCCATGGACCCTAATAATCCACAGGTATTATATGCAGCTATGTGGGATCATCGCAGAACCGCTTATGATTTCCGTTCAGGTGGTCCGGGAAGTGGTTTGTATAAGTCGACAGACGGAGGAGCAAACTGGACTAAATTGAGTGCCGGATTACCTGAAGGAACGATAGGAAGGATTGCCGTAGCTGTGTCAAAAGTGGCTCCTTATAGTGTTTATGCCTTAGTTGAATCGGAAAAATCTGCATTATATAAGTCTGTAGATAACGGTGCTAATTGGTTGAAAATGAGCGACCAAAACGCAATGGGTGAACGTCCTTTTTACTTTAGCAACATATCGCCTGACCCTGTTGAGGCCGATCGCATTTACAAACCGGGTTTTGTGTTATTGGTCAGTACCGATGGTGGTAAAATATTCCAGGGAGCATCAACTGAAGGTGGTGCTTACCATAGCGATACGCATGCTTTTTATGTGAGCCCAAAGGACAACCGTTTTATGTATTTAGGAACTGACGGAGGTGTTTATGTTTCCCGTGATAAGGGCAATACCTGGAGTCATTGCGAAAATTTACCGGTAGCGCAGTTTTATCATGTGAGTGTCGACATGCAAAAGCCCTACAATGTGTATGGCGGATTACAAGATAATGGCAGTTGGAAAGCCCCAAGCAGCAATCCTGGAGGCATACAAAACGCAGATTGGGAAACCATAGGTATTGGAGATGGATTTAATGCATTTGCTGACAAAAGCGACCCTGACCTGGTTTATTGGCAATATCAGGGTGGAAGGGTTTACCGTTCCAATACTAAAACAGGTGAAAACAAGTTCATAAAACCCTTTGCTGACGCAACCACTGAAGATTTGCGTTATAACTGGAACACACCTGTCCATTTCGGCAAAAAGTCTAATTGGTTATATATTGGTGCACAATACCTGTATCGTTCAAAAGACAAAGGCGATAGCTGGGAACGTATTTCCGGAGATTTAACAACAGATAACCCGCTGAGACAGCAGCAGGAAAAAAGTGGTGGGGTGAGCGCCGATAACACTACTGCAGAAAATAATACCACCATATTCACCATCAGCGAATCGGCATTGGATGCCAATGTCATTTGGGTTGGGACCGATGATGGCAATGTGCAAGTAACAACCGATGGAGGTAAAACCTGGAACCTGGTAAGCTTAAATATTAGTGGACTGCCACCGCTGGCGTTTATCTCAGGAATTGAGTCCGACAACTTTGATAAAGCCGCAGCATATGTCACCGTAGACGCCCATCGCAATGGCGATATGCAACCTTACGTGTTCTACACCAATGATTACGGTAAGACGTGGAAAAGTCTTGTAAATGAAACAGTTAAGGGTTATTGCCATGTGATAAAACAAGATATAGTGAATTCAAATTTACTCTTTTTAGGGACTGAGTTTGGGTTGTATGTTAGTCTCGACAAAGGTGTTACCTGGGTTCAATTTAAGAGCAATATTCCGCAGGTTGGGGTATTTGATATGGCGATTCATCCGCGTGACCACGACTTGGTTTTGGCGACACACGGAAGAGGTATCATTATCATTGATGATATTACACCTATTCGCAACTTTAAGATGGAGATGCTGGAAGCAGATGTTACCTTTTTACCAACCCGACCATATTACCTGTCCTCGGGTGGCATTGTTCAGGATTTTCCGGGAGATGATGAGTTTGTGGGTAACAATCCGAATGGGAGTGCTGTAGTCGCCTATTTTATGAAAAAGCGCCATATGATTGGTGAAATGTATATTGAGATTTATGACAACAAGGGGAATTACATCAAAAAGCAACCAGCCACCACGCGCAAGGGCTTGAACATCGTTCGTATTCAAACTATGTTGCCACCACCAAGAGTGCCTAGCTCCCCTAACCCATTGTTCGAAGCCGCTTTTGGGCCTGAACTAGAAGCCGGAGATTACCTGATCAAACTGATTAAAGGTAAGGATACGCTTAGTACCAAACTTACCATCAACAACAATCCCGATATTAACCACAGTGCTGCAGACAGGCAATTGCGCCGCGAGTCGTTGTTAAAGGCTTACAATTTATTGGAAGAACTCGCCTATGTTGATTATCAGGCAATGGAAATCCGCAAGCAGACTTTAGCATTGGCAGACAGTGTTAAAAACAAGGGTTTGAGAGCCAATTCGTTCAAATATGCCGATAAAATGGCTGTTATGCATGAAAAAATCTCTGCAACACAACCGGGTGAAGGCGGGGTTGCCGGTCAAATTCGTTTGCGTGAAAAAATTGCTGAGGTGTATTCCGCAATTGGCAGTTACGAAGGTAAACCAACCGACCTGCAGTTAGCAGCACTTTCGGTTTATGTAGATGCAGTTAAAGCCATGCAAAATGAACTGGATACCCTGATCAAAGGGGATTTGGCCAACTATAACGCTGGCATAGTTCGCGCAGGACTTCAGCCTGTAAAGGTTAGCGACAAAGCAACCTTTATGCAGTCGAAATAATTTTAGTTTATAACAACCTAACGCATCATTGTAAAGTGAATACTTTATGATGATGCGTTTGATTTTTTTACATCGTTGGTTATTCCATCGGGAGTGGGAATAATGTCACCCCTAAAGGGGTTTGTAACAAAAAACATAGTCATTTTTAAAATAATTTCACCCCTGCCTTATTCGGCAGGTAAACCTAAAGGGGTTGGATTATTGGTAATAATATGATTCGTAAAAGAAATATTCAGTTCTAAACCTATTAGCCAAACTTAAATGTGGTCAAAGACCACTTCAAGTTGTCGTGGAGTCTTTGACTCCAGACGCCACCCCGGTCTCCAGACCGATTGTGTGTTTGCTTCGAATGTTGGTGTTCGTCCTTTTTGTCGCAGACGCTGTTTTGAGTTAGCCGTACAATCGAAGCCATTTCATTATTTGTTTAATTGCATTTTTAATTTCCAATATTTACTCACGTCGTCGCAAGTCAGAGACTTTGCGACAACAGCAGCTTCGAATTTAAATTACTGCTAATCATTTTCTGCTTTCAACAAAACCTCGAGGCTCCGAGTTGTCGTGGAATTTCCAACTCCAGACGCCACTCCGGTCTCCAGACCGAAATCGATAATGTAAAAATCAAGGTATTAATGTATCAATGCAAAGCATCTGTCGTGGCGGAAACAGCCGGGTTTCAAACTAAGCAACAACTCAATTTTATTGGTTTTGATAAATTTTCAGCATAGCCCGGATAGCAGCGAAAACAAACAACTAATGTGCTGATGAGTTGATGTGCTTATGTGCAAATGAAACAGTCGACTTTAGGTATTAATGAAATGACCAGTTTGTTGCAGCGAATAGCCGGTGCGGATTGTTTTGGCGGAGCGGGATGGTGATGCTCCAAATTGCGATGATGTTAGGTTTAGCGTTGATGATTGGGCAATAAAAAAGGCTGCCTTTGCGACAGCCTTTTGGTGTTATATATTTCATTTTTTTATGCGGTGGTTGCTTATAAAGTGACTACCAGACCTACCTGAATAGGGGTTTTGGCTATGCCGACTTCACCATAAAGACCAATGTTTTCGGTGAGGTAAAAGCGGGCGCCGATGGTGAAATCGAGGCCGGTGTTTAATAAACCGCTCACGTCTAAAGGCTGGTTGTCGGGGTCGCCACCGGAATAACTATAGTTATTGTGACGATAACCTAAACCGATACCGGCATAAGGGTCAAACACTTCGCTATTACCGAAATGGAAGTTGAAACGGGCTAAGATGCTATAGGCAGTGTATTTCACGGCGCCATCGTAAAACAAGGTGTCTATTTCTTTGTCCTGCGCTAAATAGGTGGATGTTCCGGATGCGTAGGCAAAATTGACACCAAAGCCAACTGTTTCGTTGATTTTATATTCGGCTTTTCCGTAAAAGGGTCCGTAATAGCTGGATGAAATCTTGTCGCCGTCTACAATATTAAATATGGTTTTTGTGATGCTTGGAAAACCATAACCGGCTGAAATGGTGAAGGAACCCGGAGTATACTCCTGTGCTTTTGCTGAAAATGTGATAGTAACCATAACTACCATAGCGAGCATTAATTGAAACATCTTTTTCATAGCAGTAATTTTTTTTGCCTAACACATCCAATATCGCATGTGTTAGTCTGCATTAACCAAGTGTTATGCCAAACCGCTCAACCGAAAACGACAGAAGGGCTTCATTTTGAAGGAAAAGGGCGGCTTTGCTTAAAAAAAAGTGAATATATTTTGAATGCGGCGATTTGCCTGAAACTCAATAAAATCAAATAACCTGAATGGTAAGTATTTGCAATATTTGTTGCATTTATTATACCTATTTAGTCATTTTTTGCATTATCAAAAATATTTTAAATATTTTTTTGCACATATCGTTTTTTATTAATTCCTAGTTTCTTTGGTGGATGGTTGCCCGGATTTTGTTTAAGCCTTTCTAAAACAACGATTATTTACAAAAAATGGCGTTTATGTGGTAAATATGTCTACCTTTACATAAATTAAAAATTACAATGAATACAGGAACAGTAAAATTCTATAATGAATCAAAAGGATTTGGTTTCATTAAAGATGAATCAACACAAAAAGAATATTTCGTACATGCCTCAGGCCTGATCGATAAAATTCGCGAAAACGACAATGTTGTTTATGACCTTCAGGAAGGCAAAAAAGGATTGAATGCAGTGAACGTAAAACTTGCGTAAATTATATCTGTAACATCATTATCAAAAAAGGGAATCAGTTGAAAAACTGGTTCCCTTTTTGCTTTTAAGGCTTACTGCGTCTGAGTTTCAGCACCGGTTTCAGCACAATAATGGAAAGTGGTGGAATGGTGATTTTCAGACTATGTTTTTTCACCGTTGCAGTATTACCTTCTTCGTCTGTAATTGTTTCTTCGTTAGTATCCGGTTTCAGCAGTCCTGTGTTGAGCAACCCCGAACCGTAATATTTTTCTGCATCGCTGCTCAGTAATTCTACATAATGGTTCCTTTGAAAAACGGGAACGGTAAAGTCGATATGTGTTTGCTGGTCGAAATTGCCCACAATCACCAAATGGTCGTTGGCATTTTTGCCCTGACGCTTCCAAACTAATATACAATCGTCGCGATGGTTGAGGTCTATCCACTCAAAACCTTCCTGATTGTAATCGTTTTCGTGCATACTTTTTTCACCGGTGTATAGGTGGTTAAGGTCCTTCACAAATTGTTGCAAACCTTTATGAGGTGTATGTTCCAACAAATGCCAGTCGAGGCTTTGGTCGTGGTTCCATTCTTTGGTTTGACCAAATTCGCCGCCCATAAATATGAGTTTTGGGAATGAATGGGTGAACATATACCCATACATCAATCGCAAATTGGCGAACTTAAACCATTCGTCGCCGGGCATTTTGTTGATGAGGGAGGACTTACCATGCACCACCTCGTCGTGAGAAAGGCTCAACACAAAATTTTCACTAAACGCATACCACATGCTAAAAGTGAGTTTATCCTGATGGTATTTGCGGTAAAATGGTTCTTCTTTAAAGTAATTGAGGGTATCGTGCATCCAGCCCATCATCCACTTCATACCAAAGCCCAAACCGCCGTCGTATGTGGGTTTCGACACTTTTGGCCAACTGGTCGATTCCTCGGCAATAGTAAGTGTAGAAGGGATTTCGGTGTATAACCGTTCGTTGAGTTCCTTTAAAAACTGGATGGCTTCGAGGTTTTCGTTGCCCCCATAAATATTGGGCAGCCACTCTCCTTCTTTACGTGAATAATCGAGGTATAACATACTGGCCACGGCATCAACGCGCAAACCATCAATATGAAAACATTCGAGCCAATAGAGTGCACTGCTGATTAAAAAACTTTTGACTTCGAAACGACCGTAATTAAAAATATAACTGTTCCAATCGGGGTGAAACCCTTTGCGTTTGTCCTCGTGCTCATACAAGTGTGTGCCATCGAAAAATATTAATCCGTGGCCATCATCAGGGAAATGCGATGGCACCCAATCGAGTAACACGCCGATATGTTCTTTGTGAAAACATTCAATGAGATACATGAGGTCCTGAGGTGTTCCATAACGGCTTGTTGGCGCAAAATAACCGGTTGTTTGATATCCCCATGAACCGTAAAAAGGGTGTTCGCTAACCGGCATCAGTTCCACATGGGTGAAGCCCATTTCCTTTACATATGGCACAAGGGTTTCGGCCAGTTCGCGGTAGCTTAAAAACCCTTCGGGATTATCGGGTTGTCGCCCCCAGGATCCCAAATGCACTTCATAGGTGCTCATGGGTTTGTTAAATCCAAAGGGTTTACGCTTTACCATCCACACGTTGTCGTTCCAGGTATAGCTGTTATCCCAAATTACTGAGGCAGTCCCTGGAGCCGGCTCTGAGCGTCGTGCATAGGGGTCGGCTTTTTCGTAAATTTCGTTATTGGCACCAAGGATGATAAACTTATATAAATCGCCGGGAAGAGCGGTTGTTACAACACCTTCCCAAATACCGGAGCCATCGTCGCGCACTTTAAGCAGGAGTTGTTGTTTGTCCCAATTATTAAATGTGCCGCTTATATGAACGGTTATGGCATTTGGTGCCCAAACAGCAAAGTAAACACCTGAATGTGTTGGTTCATCTAAAACAAATGCGCCAAATTTTTCCCATAACTTAAAGTGTTTGCCTTCGCGGAATAAATGAATATCGTAGTCGGTAAATTTCGAATAGTCGTATTTAAGCGTGGACTCCATACTGCAAATTTAGTTATGGATATGATTTATAATGAACCTATAGAGATAAATTCATCAACATAACAAAGTGAAGAGCACCTGGCCGGTAATTTGTGACATTTAATTGTACCAGTATAGATACCAAATTGGGGTTAAAATGCGTATTTATGTTTAACATTGCAACATAGGTAAATCACCCAACATGGTTAAAAAAATTAGTATCCTCATTCTGGTTCTGCTTGCTTACAGCGGCGCTCGTGCACAATCAAATTCTTTACTTTATGAAATTAGCGGCAATGGTTTAGCATCACCTTCCTACATCTATGGCACCATGCATGTGAGCGACAGAATTGCTTTTCATTTAACTGATAGTTTTTATATTGCTTTAAAAAGTGCTGATGTAATTGCATTGGAAAGTAATCCGGAAACATGGATAGAAAATGATTTTGGCAATCCGGATAAATCGCCGACCAACAATTACGAATACGATGAAATGGATTATGCATACGGGTATAACCAGTCTGATTTTTACACAACAGCAACTAAAATTGAATTTCCGGATGCCAATATGTATGCGGGTATGTTTGTTGATTACAGCTGGTTGATTAACGGATATTTATATCGTTACGATGCACAACGTACAGATTATGAAGAGGAAACCTATCTTGATTTATTTATTTTCCAGTGTGGCAAAAAATTATCTAAAGAAGTGGCAGCCCTTGAGGGAGAGCAAGAAGTATTAAAACTTTTGCAAAAAGCATATGAACCTTCCAAAGATGAGGATGAAGAAAAAAAGTATATTGAAAAAAAGCGGATGCAAGAAGCGTTTAAAGAAGATGGTATTAGTATCAGTGAACAAATAGATCAGGCATATCGCGATGGTGACTTAAACAAATTAGATTCGCTGGAACGTGTAACATCTCCTTCTTCGCAATTTCATAAATATTTTATTGAAGAACGCAATGTGAATATGGTGAACCGCCTGGACTCAATTTTACGCAGTGGCAAGGTGGTGTTTACCGGCATTGGTGCAGCGCATTTACCGGGACAACGCGGAGCGTTAACCTTATTGCGAGAAATGGGTTATACCGTTAAACCGGTTAAGGGTAAAACTACAAATAAAAGTGCTAAAGAAAAAAACAAAATTGACGGCATTCATTATGCGCATACACCAAAATTGCAAACTGCAACTGACAGTTTATTTACAGTGTCATCACCCGGAAAATTATATCCATTGACATGGAATACGATTAACCAATATTATTTATATCCTGACATGTCGAATAGCGCATATTATAGCGTAATGCGAATAGCACATAAAGGTGATATTAAACAACAATCGCAACAAGATATTTTAAATGATATTGATAGATTATTATTTGAGAATATTCCGGGCGATATCACAAACAAAACACCTATTTCGTTGCCAAATGGTTATATTGGTTACGACATAACCAGCAAAACAAAACGCGGCAATTATATGCGTTTAAAATTATATGTAACACCGCTGGAAACTATTGTATTTAAAGCTTCAGGTATTGGTGATTTTGTTATAAAATCGAAAGAAATGCAAACATTTTTTTCAAGTATTAATTTCAAAAAAAACGATGCCAATGCGTGGTCAACCTTTCAGCCAAAATGGGGACTATTTAGTGTAAGTGCTCCGGACCTGCGCATTAGCACAGAGGTCGGTGAATATTCGAGCATTGAAGACGAACAAAGTATTGTTGAATTGCAGGCAAGAGATAACAATGGCTTTTACTATTTAAACGGTTATTATTTAAATGAGACCAGCAATTTTGAAGAAGACAGTTTTGAGTTGGTTCAACTCTCAGATATGTTTACTGAACAATTTAAAAAAAGTAATTATACACTGGTTGCAGATAAATTTAGCAATCAAAATGGCTATCCATCATATACCAGAACATCAAAAAGTAATGATAATTATGTACACACCAAAGTAATAATTAATGGACCTTATTATTTCCTGCTGGCAGCATTTACCCAACAAGCCAATGCCCCTGAAAAGTTTATGAATAGTTTTCAGCTATCTCAATTCAATTATATTAAACCTTTTGAATTTTATGTAGATACAGCATTAGATTTTACGGTAAAAACTATAGTGCCAAAGGTGGATACACTGCTTACGATTGATGAAATAAGTTATGGCAATTATTACCCTTACACCTATGATGAGGAAGAAGAAAAGGAGGATATTAGTTTCATATCTAAAAGTAAAGTAATGTTATTTTCTTCGGAAGCAACTCCGGAAAATATTTTAGTGCGTTTTCATAAATACAATAAATTTTATGCCCAGGATGATTCGAAAAAATTTTGGTCAAGTTTTGATAGTGTATACGCGAAATATAACAACTATCATATAAGCAGACGGAAATTTGTAGAACGCGATAGTTTGCAGGAGTTATCGTTTTATATTACAGATACCAACAGCACCAGGGCTATTTACCGCAAGTTTATTTTAAAGGCAGACGTATTGTTTTCATTAGTTACCACTATAGACACATTAAAAGGGCCGTCTTTATTTGTCGATACATTTTTTAACACATTTGCACCTGGTGATAGTATAAAAGGACGCAGCATATTTACCTCTACAACAGATATGTTTTTTGAACAGCTGAACAGTGAAGACAGCGTATTGCGCAAGCAGGCAATAAATTCATTGATTACGATGAGTTTAAAAAATACAGATGCAGCTGACTTGATGCAATTCATTCAATCTCCACGGTTTAAAACATTGAAGGCGGATGACAGGGCTACCTTTATTTATCAATTAGGGGCATTAAAACATCCTGACATAGTCCCGTTTCTTAAATCAATTTATTTAGCTGCCGGAGATACGTCCATGTTCCAGTTGGCTGCTTTACGCGCACTGTCGAGCCAACAATCAGATACTGCATTAGCTGCATTCATGGAATTATTATACATTGAAACGCCATTAGCTAAAGAAGGTGTAACGCTAGATTATTTGTTTTACCATTTTGAAGACACTATCGAATTGTCAACAAAATTATTTCCGGCATTATTGGATTTCATTTCTTTCCCTGAATATAAAACAGGTATTTATAATCTTTTATCGACTATAAGTGCAAACGATAACATTACAGCAAAGCCACATAGTGTACTCAAAAAACAAATTCTAACTGAAGCAACTGCTGAATACAAGCGAAATATGGTAACTATAGATGAGGACGATTATTCATCAAGTTATCGTGACTATCAGAATAAATAT
>Ga0209480_10001168_pt1 | contig 19432 bp, 14 predicted proteins | sample JI61114C2DNA_FD_187501 | JGI IMG/M metagenome (GOLD analysis project Ga0209480, IMG submission 187501) | Wastewater effluent complex algal communities from Wisconsin, to seasonally profile nutrient transformation and Carbon sequestration -... | ecosystem: Engineered > WWTP > Effluent > Algae... | reverse complement strand
CGGGTCGCCGCCCGCGCAAAGTGCTCCGTAGGTAGCGCCGTGGTAGCTCTGGTACAACGTTATGATCTTGTGACGGCCCGTGTACAGTCGTGCCAACTTCATGGCATGTTCCACCGCCTCTGTTCCCCCGTTGGTGAAGAAAGTCCGATTGAGGGAGCCCGGCGTGATCTCGCTTAAGGTTTTGCCCAATTTCCCGCGCGCCTCGGTGATCATGCCCGGATGCACGTAGCTCACTTCAGCCATCTGCTTAGCCACCGCCTCAGCCACTTTCGGGTGCCCGTGCCCGATGTTCACATTCATCAGCTGGGAGCTGAAGTCGAGGATTTTTTTGCCTTCGCGGGTGTGCAGGTATAGGCCCTTGGCTGAAGCGATGTTCAGCGGATTAAGCCCGGATTGCTTGCTCCACGAGAATATCGTGTGGTCGAGGTTGTCCTTCTGGATCTCCTTGGGATCGGTCATTGTTTGCGTGCTCATTTCTGTTCTACTGGTTCTTTCAAGTCACAAGGTATGGAAGGTCTAGCTCACAGCATCCCGCTCACTTTATTCCGCTTCACGAATGTTCCGTAGCCTTTCTTGATCTTCACTTCTCCGTTGTGTACCGCCAGCTGTCCGCGCAGTATGGTGGTCTTCACCTTGCCAGTGAGTTCCATGCCCTCGTAGCCGCTGTAGTCGGTGTTCATGTGGTGCGTCTTCGCGCTTAGCGTATGCTTCTCGTTCGGATCGAGCAGGATGATGTCCGCGTCGCTGCCGATGCCGATCGTGCCTTTGCGCGGGAACATCCCGAAGATCTTCGCCGGGTTGGTGGCGGTGACCTCCACGAATTTGTTCAGCGTGATCCGCTTCTTGTTCACGCCTTCGCTGAAGAGCAGTTCCATGCGATGCTCAATGGCCGGATGCCCATTTGGGATCTTGGAAAAATCATCCTTGCCCATGGCCTTTTGTTCCATGGTGAACGGGCAGTGGTCCGTGGCCACCACCTGCACCGTGCCTTGGTCGATAGCGCCCCACAATGCGGCGATGTCTTTTTTCTCGCGCAATGGCGGGCTCATTACCCACTTCGCGCCGTCTTTGCGTTCATACAACGAAGCATCGAGCAGTAGATACTGTATACACGTTTCCGCCAGTACGCGCTGGTTCCGGCGGGCGGCATCGCGCACGTGGTTCAGCGCGCCCTCGCAGGTCATGTGTACGATGTACGCAGGCACCCCGGTGTACGAGGCCATGTCGGCAAAGCGGCCCGTGGCCTCCGCTTCCGTGATCTCCGGTTGACTGAGGTAGTGGTACAACGGAGCCATTTTCCCTTCCGCGCGGTTCTTCTGCACGAGGAAGTCGATCATGTCACCGTTGGTGGCGTGGACGGTAACGATGCCGCCGTTTGCCTTCACCTCGTTCATCAAGCCCACCATCTGGCGGTCGTCGATCATCAGTGCGCCCTTGTACGCCATGAATGTTTTGAAGCTCGTGATGCCTTCCTGCTCGATCATCTCCTTCACTTCCTTCTTCGTGTCGTCGTTGAAATCGGTGACGGCCATGTGCCAGCTCAGGTCACCATACAGGTTTCCCTTCATGCGGGCCTGCCATGTTTCCAGCGCGTGGCGCAAGCTCTTGCCTTGCGTTTGCAAAATGAAGTCGATCACCGTAGTAGTGCCGCCATGCAGCGCAGCGAGTGTGCCGGTCTCGTAATTGTCACTGCTGAAGGTGCCCATGAACGGCATGTCCAAATGCACGTGCGGGTCGATGCCGCCCGGCATCACGAACAGTCCTTTTGCGTCGATAACCTCGGCACCGGGTGCGTGCAGGTCGTGCCCGATCGCTTTTATATGTTCGCCTTCAATGAGGACATCTGCGCGGTGCAGATCGGCGGCGGTTACTACGGTTCCGTTCTTAATGAGGAGGGACATGGGCGATGGGTCAATTAGCGAACTTAGCGAATGTAAGCGCGACCATTCGCGCGGCATGCGTCAATTGCAAAAAATCGCAACTTGCGCCATGACTATTCATGTGCGCGTTGCGGATTCGGCGGAAGAATGGCAGCAGGCGCTGGCCGTACTCTATCGCGTCTATGTGGGTGAAGGCTATACGACTGCCGAACGTGCTGCTCCTTCGCAGCGCCGGGAAGTGCTGGAACCCGAAGGAACGTTTCTGGTCGCTATTAACGAAAGCGGTTCGGTGATCGGGGCAACGCTTTTCCTGCTTGAGGACAGTGTGATGAAACAGCTCGCACGGCCAGGTGAACGGGAGTTCCGGATGCTTGCCGTGGATCCGGCCGCACGCGGATCGGGAGCGGGTGCCGTGCTTGTTCAAACTTGCATTGACCGTGCTAAGGAGGAAGGAGCCAGCGGGTTGGTGCTCTGGACACAACCCACCATGCTGGCCGCCCATAGGCTGTATGAACGCTTGGGCTTCATGCGTACTCCCGAACGTGACGAGGATGATCCCCGGGGATTTAAGCGGTTGGTGTATCTCCGGTCGTTTGGGTAGTTTTCCTACCCGCGCTGCTGGATGATGGGAATGGCGATTAACCTACCTTCCATTCCGCACCAGGATTGCGCAATTGCTAGTGAGCGAGGTTCGGGTTGAGAAATAGCAGTTCAGTCCCGCACCACTTCAATATCGAAATCCACCAGCTCAATGAACTGGTTCACACGGGCATCAATGTCTTCCTTGCTGATTTCCAGCAAACGCTCCACACCGAATTTTTCGCAGCAGAAGGAGGCCAGCGCCGAGCCCACGATGATGGCGCGCTTGAGGTTGTTGAAGCTGTGGTCGCCACTGCGCGCCAAGAAGCCAATAAAGCCGCCAGCGAACGTGTCGCCCGCTCCTGTTGGGTCGATAATGTCTTCCAACGGCAAGGCCGGCGCGAAGAAAACGCGGTCCTTGCTGAAGAGCAACGCGCCGTGCTCGCCCTTTTTCACCACGAGGTATTTGGGCCCCATTTCCAAGATCGCGTGCGCGGCCTTTACCAAACTGTGCTCGCCGCTGAGCTGGCGTGCCTCGGAATCATTGATGGTGAGGATGTTGACACGCTTGATCACTTTTTTCAGATCGTCCAGCGCGCTGTCCATCCAGAAGTTCATGGTGTCCAGTACCACCATGGCAGGGGCCTCCATCTGATCCAGTACTTTGGACTGCACTTTAGGGTCCAGGTTGCCCAGCATGAGGTAGGGCGCGGCTTTGTATGCGGCGTTCAACTTGGGGTCCAGGTCAAGCAACACGTTGAGGCGCGTTTCCAGCGTATCGCGCGTGTTCATGTCGTAATGGTACTTGCCGCTCCAGAAGAAGCTTTCCTTGCCCTTCAGAATTTCCAGCCCGGCCTGGTCGATGCCTTTGGCTTTCATTTTGGCCATCATGTCCGTGGGGAAATCCTCGCCCACCACGCTTACGATGCCTTGTTCCTCCAGGAAGAACGAGGCCGCCAATGAAATGTAGGTGGCGGCTCCGCCCACCACTTTATCGGCGCGGCCGAAAGGGGTTTCAATGTTGTCGAATGCGACGGTGCCTACGGTGACGAGTTTCATGGGGGATTGTTTTCGGGCCGCAAAGGTGCGCATTGGCGGGGAACCGGGATGACAGGAGCGTTTTTTGACAGGATTCCAGGATTTACAGGATTGGAACCCACCTGCGGCAGGTCCGCATTGTGGCGAAGTGCCTCATCTTCCGCGTAGCGGATACTTTCGCGCCCCATGAAAAAGGCTGAAGGCGAAAAGAAGTACGACGTTATCGAAACGATCCTGTTGGATCTCGGTGGTGTGCTGATCGATGTGGATTACCACGCCGCCGCCCGTGCCTTCGCGGATCTGGGCTTCACGGATTTTGATGCGCTCTACGGAAAGGCCAAACAGGACCACCTCTTCGATGGCTTTGAGACCGGTGCGCTTTCACCCGCACAGTTCCGTGACCGCATACGTGAATTGCATGGGCAACCATTAACGGATGCACAGATCAATGCCTGCTGGAACGCAATGCTCGGCAGCATCACGCCGGAACGTATCGCCTTGGTGGAACGCTTGAAGGAGCGCTACCAAGTGCTATTGCTTAGCAACACGAACGCGATCCATGTGCCCGCGTTCGAAGCCATCGTGGCGCATGAAAACCGCATCACGGAATTCAAAGGCTTGTTCCACGGGGCTTACTACAGTTGCGAATTAGGAATGCGCAAGCCGGATGCGGAAATCTTCCACCACGTGCTGGATCTGCATGGCGCGAAGTCCAGCACCACGCTCTTTGTCGACGACAGCATACAGCATGTTAACGGCGCGCTAAACGCCGGACTCCATGCGGAGCATTTGGAGTTGGCGGACGAGGATGTAGTAGCTATGGTGGAGCGGCTCGGTTTGCTGCGCTGAACGTACTTCAACCCACGGTTCCGGACCGGTCTTGGCACAGCTCCACCAGTACACCGTTCGCGCTCTTCGGGTGTACGAAGCAAACCAGCTTATTGTCCGCTCCCGGTGCAGGTTCTTCGTTCAGTAGGGTGAATCCTTCCGCCTTCAACCGTGCCATTTCCGCACGGATGTCCGCCACCGCGAATGCGATGTGGTGGATGCCTTCCCCACGCTTTTCTATGGCCTTGGCGATGGGGCCGTCCGGCCGAGTGCTTACCAACAGTTCGATCTTGTTCGGCCCAACCTTGAAGAAGGAAGTGATCACGGCCTGGCTTTCCACCGCCTCGCGCTTGTAGGACGCGCTGCCCAAGAGTTTTTCATAGACGGACTCGGCTTGGTCAAGGTCCTTCACGGCGATGCCGATGTGCTCGATCTTGGTCATGACGTTGGTTTTTTCGTTGGTCCGGGACGGATCCGGAAGGTCCAAAAATGCGAAAGCCCCGTCCATGAACGAGGCTTTCTTCAGTATTCAAGCGGCGTTCACTTTTTGAACGATTCGCCCATCTTATTGTCGTAGTTCACGTAGTACAGGCCTTTCTTCAGGTCTTTTACGTCCGCTTCAGTAGCGAAACCGCGCTTTACGATGTTGCCGAACTGATCGTAAACCTCATACATGGTGGAGGAGCTGAACGTGATGGCGCCCTTGCCTTTATCGTACGTCCAAGTAACGGCGGGCACGCCAGAGGCGGTGTACAAGGTGTTTTCACTAAAGCGGGAGCGATTGGTAAGGTCGGTCTGTTTTACACGGAAGGTGTTCTCCCCGCTGTGTGGCGTCACGTTGAACGTGTACGTGTGGTTGCCGGGGCTGCCATCGCCCATCACTTCGCCTACGCGCACCCATTTGTTCCAACGCTTTTGCTGCACTACAAAGGGGAGTTGTCCGCTTTCGTTCACGGTGGTCCACGTGTAGGTGCCGTCCGATGCAACGCTTTGTTTCACGATGTCGAACGTGCTTTTCGGCTTCAGGACTTCGGGATTGAGCACCTTGGGCGTGCAACCGTCTTTGTGCATGATCTTGATGACCACTTTGTCACCCATTTTCAGGTTGAAATTCGTCAAGTCCACCTCGAAGGCGCTGGAGTTGATCTCGTCGGTGGCCACTTTATCGTTCACCGTTACCTGATAGATGCAGAAACCGACCCCGGCCTCGGAGTAAGGGTTTTGCACGAAGAGGTTCTTGCCTTGGTAGTTTCCAGCCAACACAATGGTGGCCGCATGGGCGAAAACACCGGCCAGCAAGGCGATGATGAAAAGGAGCGGGCGGAGCTTGGACATCTACGGGCGTTCGAAGGGGCCGAAATATAAGCGCACGGTCCCCAGCTTGTTTCTACGGTTGTTCGGACTGAAGTGTTGCAAGTGGGGTGCCAAAGTGCTAAAAGCCGCGTTAGATGGGCTGCTTAGGGCCAACGGCTGCGGCCATACGTTTTACATCTTCCAGGCTGAAGGGGGTGCCGGTGTCCCCGTCCGTGGCGGTGAAGGTGCGGCCCTCCCCGGTGATGGTCTTGTTGAAGTGGAAAAAGACCAGTGAGCTGTCGTCCGGAAATTCGGAACGGTACACCAGTAAGTCAGGCGTTTCCTCTACGATGGTGTTCTTGCGAAGTAGGTCGCGGTCTAAGTCGCCCTTTAGCCGGTCGCGGTCTGCGGGACCCTCGGTGATGGACAAGTTGAAGTGGTCGCCAGCGGAAATAAATAGCTCACCCAATTCGTCTTTCCAGGTTTTCATAGCGGGGGGCATGCCTTCGGGCATTACAAGGACCAACGGCATGTGGAATTCCCCAAGATCCACGGTGGACGCGACTTTGAGGCTGTCGGCCGCCGCAGCGATCTGCAAAGCGGCATCGCGCTGGCCATCGCCACAGGCGTTGAAAATGAAGGCCAATGCCAGAATAGCGGAAGGAAAGAGTGCTTTCATGCGGCGAAAGTATACGTGGAAGATGGGTGCGGGGTTCGGCCGGACGGCAATATTGCCACACTTGAACGGCTGCAGAATGAATCGCAATAAACTTGACTGCTGATCAATGCGCCACCACGAAGCGCAGGGGCGCTGCCTCTGGCCGGTCGATCTGGCGCAGGAGATAGATTCCCGACGGAAGTGCGCTTACGTTGATGCCGTCACTGTACGGCGATGCGGACACAATGGACCGGCCATCAAGGCCAAATACCGCGAAAGTTCCAGTTCGCGAAGCGGCTTCCACGTGCAGCAGACGTTGTGCTGGGTTTGGCCAAATTCTTGGCCGGTTTGTTTCATCCTCCCGAATGCCCGATGGATTAAAGATCGGGGTTCCATAGCTCCCAACAAAATCCACAGTACAATCCGGCCCGACATTGAATTCCCAAAAACGACGCTCCGTGCAACCGGCGGGACAATCGCCCCAGCCTCGTGAATAGATGAGCTGCACATGGTCCGTAAAAACCGAATCTTTGATTGTGCTGCCGTCGCAACAACCCCAGTTCGGTTCAGCAAACAGTACGCCGGGTAGTGCAGCAAAGGTGGCACTTACGGCTTGAATGTTCCAGTTGGTGCCGGTTTGGAAAACGATGGATTTGTTGTTGAATGTGGTCCAGGATAGAACGTCTTGCGATTCCACCTCATAGTTAGACAGAAGTTGGTCCACGATGGCATCTCCGGTCGGTACTACTCCAGCACTCAGTTGTTGCACCCAAGGAAGCGTTGAATCCGCAGTAACAATGAAGGAACTGAGCGCAATAGACGGAAACTTATGGATGTCGAAAACGTCGATAACGGAATCCCGCGCCTGTGAGACTGAATTGTAAACGGCGATCAGCGCACCCAAGTTCATTTGGGCCAACTCCGGGTTGATGTTCACGGAGTCTGCCCAAGTACTTCCACTGCTGAAGGTCTGTTCGATCGCCATGCGGTCGGCATCATCCCGGTACTTCGCCAGCACCGAATCCGGGGCATCGCAGAAATAGGGCTGCGCGAAGGAGGCCGTTTGAAGACCGAACAATAAAAGCGAAAGAGGAATGAACTTCATGGCTGTGATTTTGTAAAGCGAAAATAGAGGATGCGCTCTTGAGGAGCGTTACCGTTGCTCGTTTTGGTGCAGAAAATCAGGCTCAAGACAAAGATTCCTCAGGGTCCCGAAACGGAGACCGCTGAGGGAGCAAGATCAACAAACAACGTTGGTCCACTCAACCGTTTTTAGTCCGGCCAAACCGCTTCCACATTTCTTCCGAGGTCACCGTGCGTCCGGCATCGGCATCCGCCAAGCCGCGTTCGATAGATGCTTTTTGTGCGGGGTTCAATGCTGTGTACCAATCCTTGGCCACATTTTCGTGACGCAAAGACCGCTGGGGTCGCTTTGGAAACAATGAATTTTTCTTCATCACTTCCCAACCTCGATCCGAATCCCTTCGCTATGCGATGAAAACTCCGGTGCGTACATGCACATCGCCGTGGTGATGCCGTTGCTGAAGTCGCCCGCATGCGAAACGCGCAGCTCGTATTCGAAGACGTAGGTGCCGGGTTCGATGTGGTCGAAGAAGAAGTCCGTGGCCGCATCGCGGGTGCTTTGATAGTAGCCCAAGCCGCCTTGGTAGCGGTAGCCGCTCAGTGTTTCCGTCGGCTCCAAACCGGCAGCGCGCAGGTCCTTCATGTGGACGTAATCCATGGCGCGGTCGCTGCGCAGTTCAATGCGTACGGTGAGCTTGTCGCCGGGCTTCAACGCACGTGCTTTATCGAGCGTGATGAGCTTCGCTCCAGCGTCCGTCTGCTCTTTCAACATCACTTGCTTTTTAATGCTGAACGGGCTGTCGGCGGAAGTCACTTTGTCCATCTGCTCGAAGTACTGCCAGTAGAGCGCGCCCCATGCTGCGCGGTCCGCAGTGGTGGTTACGGTTACTTCGCCCATGGCGGGTTTGATGGCATCCGCAGGCCATACCTTTTGGAAGTAGCCCGTGCCGGCTTCCTGCTTTTCGGGCACCACTTTTTCACCGCCCACAATGATCACAGGTGCATCAACGGGTTCCAACCAATCGTCGCCGGTTAGCAGCAGTGCGTAGCAGGCTTCCGCCGTGGCCTTGGTGGTCTTCCAATCCGTGGTCTGTTTTAGTTTCAACAAGTAGAGGCGGAGCTCGTTCACGCTGGCTTCATCCTTCGCCACTTCGTGGAAGGCTTCGATCATCAACGCGTGTGTTTCCGTCGGGAAATCCCACCAGTACCAACCGGCGTTGAAGTTCTTCCAATACATGCCCAGCTCTTCGCTGCGGGTGGCGCGTTCGCTCAACGACTTCATGATGAGCTGTGCGGTAGCGTGATCACCAAGACGGTCTAAGGAAAGCGCGATCATGGCCTGTTCCTGCAAGCCGAAACTGAGCCACGTGGCCGCCAACCGGCCTTTGTAAAACTCCACTGCGGTGTTGGTGGTGCCGTTGATCGGCCAGCGCGCAAAGAAGCTGCGCGCATAGAGATATTGCACGGTGGAATGGTCTGGCGTGTATTTCGCAAGTTGCTCTTTTGTGGTCTCCTTCAGCAAACGCTTGTAGTCGCTGTCTACATCGTTGTCAAGCCAGTTCACGGCGTTCTTCAGCATTTGTTGCGTCTGTCCATCCGGACGGAGATCCGCCGCTCCGAGCTTTTCCAAATGCCCGAAGCCCGCTACGATGCTTTGCGTTACCCAACGCGATGGCTGCATGCCGCTGAACCATGGCCACGCGCCATTGCCAAGCTGAGCATCACGCAATTTTTTCAACGCCACGGCTTTCTCTGTGGCCATGCGTTGCATGTCGAAGAGCAGCGCGATGCGCTCCTTGCTTTCCTTTTCGCTGCGAGCGTTCAGCACCCAGGGCGTTTCCGCCAGTACCACGTTTTTCAGATCGCTGTTCTTTTCCAATTTGCTGAGGAAAGCTTCTTCATTGCCCTCGCCCTTCGCTGCCCATTCCGCAAACACCTGCTTGATCGCCGGACGTTCATCTACAATGTGCGATGCAAGGCTGTTCGCGTAAAAGCGGCTGAAGACCTGCTCGCTGCAAGCGTGCGGATACTCCATCAGGTAAGGCAGCGCTTGCACGGCATACCACGCGGGGTTCGGTGTGAATTCCAATTTCAGGCTTTGGTTGCGAAGCGTTGAGCTGGTGTCGTTCTTCAGTTTTTCCAAGGTGAACGTCTTCGTGCCCGCTTTGCTGATCGGCAGCGGCAAGCTTTCCGTGACGAGCACGCGATCAGTAAGAATTGGCAGTGGCTTTTCTTCGCCATCGGTGAAAGAACCAGCCTTCGCACTGATGCGCACGCTTACTGCGTTCACGCCTTCCGGCACTTGCACATCCCACGCCACTGCGGCGCTCGCGCCCGGCCCTGCGGTGAAGGGAACCGCGTTGTTTTTCACTCCGAAGCGTTCGTTCAACGATGAATTGGTGAATGGGTCGAAGAGTTCGAGGCTTGCTGTTCCATTCACTTGTCCACCTTCGATAACAGCAACTTTCGAAGTCAACGTGATCGCATCGCCCTCCCGCAAAAAGCGCGGCAGGTTCGGCGTTACCATCAACGGCTTTTGCGTGATCACCTCCTTGGTGAATTGCGCGGTCTTGAGATCTGTGGTGTGCGCGAGGCCCATCAGCTTCCAACGGGTAAGTGCGTCCGGCATGGTGAAGCGCAGGATCACGCTGCCGTCCTTGTCGGTGAGCAGGTCCGGCAGGAAAAAGGCCGTTTCGCGGAAGTCCGTGCGGGTGGCGGGCGGGGGAGTGGTGTTCGCTTGCTGAGGTGTAGCAACCACCTCAACTGTGCTATCTTCTGCTTCGCTGCTTTTATCCATTTTCGCCTCGGCCATAGCCATCATCGGCGGGGCGGCGCCATCCGCATCCATCTGCATGTTACCCATGGCAAAGCCGCCGCGCATGTAGCTGTTGCGACCGTATCCTTGGCTAAATCCATACGTGTTCAGCTCCGGAAATACGTGTGCCGTATCGCTTGGCATTGTGAGGTTGCGCCACACCTGCTCCCCGCTGTTTACGCCAAACGGCATGGCTTGTTGCCAGCCCAATTGCGAACGGTTCGTTGCCCATACGGACATGTCCCAAGAATGCGGAACAAAGTGGTCCAGCGAAGCATCGTACATGCCAGCGAGCAGTTGTGCCGCCACTTTTTCACCCTTCGGGCCGGAGATCTTCAGTCGCCATTCTTCTTTCGCTCCTGGTAAAAGTTTGTCGCGGAAGGTCATCCATTCCACCTGCAACTCCTTGTTGCTCCAAGGCACATCAATGGAAATGTTCTGGTTGTGTGAACGCCCGCGTTCAACGCAAACAAAGTGGACGGAGAAGCCGCCACGGTCCGCTTCTTGCACCGGGATTTCCACGCGCTGTTGACCGTTTTTCAATGTGAGCCACTTCCGTTCGGTAATTGCATTTTCACGTTCCACCTCCATCAGAATGTGCGCTTCCGGCAATGCGGAGCTCAGCAACAACACGGCCTTTTCATCAGGTTCCGCTTTCGTTTTCACGGCTTCCACATGGAATGCATCGTTTACGAAACCGGTGCGTTGCACCGCGGGATCGTACACGGTCACCGCTTTTTGCACGCGCACAGTATCGCCCTCCGCATCTACTGCGCTCACTTCGATGAGGTAGCTGCCGACATCCCATTTTGCCATGCCCGCCAATGCCAGCGCCTTTCCTTTTGCTGACCACTTTTTCTGCTCCATCACTACGACTTCTTTCGGCCACGTGAGCGGGTCGTTTTCATCAGCGAACACATCTTGTGGAAAGCGCTCCTTGAATTGCGCTGCGGTGAGAACATGTCGGTCCGGACGTTCCCACAGGCGGTCGCGCAACGGCATTGCCGGCGCTTGCAGGCGCGTAAAGCGCACATCCATGGGCACGTCCAGTGTGTTGCCGTTGAGGTCTTGGACATTTAGATCCAAGCTATCTGCGGCGGAACGATCAATGCCGTCGCCAACATTCAATGCAATGTCGAGGCTGCGATAGCCCACGGAAAGGCTGGTATTGCCGGTCTGCGTTTCACCGTTCACATCGGTAATGCTGGCCTCTACGCTGAAGGTGAACGTGGGATCCGCTTTGCGCGAAATGGCTTGATCGGCTTCTGCTAAAAAGCTGATCGTGAACTGGCCGTTGGCATCCGCTTCTGCCGTGCCGCTGGCCACTTCGGTGGGCGTTCCCCAAGGGATGAACGAGCGCCAGTAACTGCCGCACCACCACGGCATGCGTGCTTCGCGCTTCACTGTCCACTGCACCTGTGCGCCGTCCAACGGCACGCCAGCGTAGCTTTTCGCAACGCCGTGTACCGTTGCTAGAGCATTCAACTTCGCAGCGCTGGTTGCGGCGGCAGTATCGTTCTTCGGAAAGAGCACTTCGAAAGTTGGGCGCTTGTATTCTTCAACTTGAACGTATTGACTGCCGAATTTTTCTTCAATGCGCATGCTGCCGGTAAGCGTTCCTTCCGGTGCTTTGAATTCGCCGTGAAAAGAACCAAAAGCATCGGTGGTCACGTTAGCAGAATCCACCACTACGCCATTCACATCGAAGAAACGGACAACGCTTTTGTAACCAGGCTTCACCACGGTGTTCTTGCCGCGCTTCACGGAAACGATGCCCTTGAAAAAAACCGGTTGGCCGGGCCGGTAAATGGCGCGGTCGGTGAAGAGAAAGGTACGGAGCGTGTCGCGGTCCACGTCTTGGTGATAGTCCCGGTAGTAATAGTTGCCATTGGTTACCAAGCGGTCTTTTCCGTAGGTGATCTCCCAGTATTGTTGACCGCGTTGGCCCTTCGGAGCGGCGACTTCCGCCATACCGTCCGCGTCTGTGACAGCGGAGCCGATGCTGATCTCGCGCACACCGCTATTCTCGTACCGGCGCACAAAAAGTTCCGCCTTGGCACTTTGTACGGGCATGCCATTTTCGCGGTCCAACACCAAAGCGCCGGGGTTGCCTTTTGCTCCGGTACGTTGCGCCATCGCTAAGCGCGTTACCTGCACTGCCGTTGTCGTTACGTTTCCGTCGTTGTTCGGCAATGTACCGTCCCCTGCAATGATCACGTAGTTGCCCAGTGACAGCGGCTCCACAGGCAGCTCCACCACATGTGCATTCAGGTCGCCGTCGTCCGGCAGGTCCACGTTCCATTCCCGCAAAGCAGGCAGCTTCAGTATGCGTTTTTGCCAATCACCATCGTTGTATCGGGCATCGGGTTTTCCATCGGATTTTACAATGCGCAGCCAGAGATGCTTGGTGTTGGTGTAATTTACGGAGATCCGGAACGGCACGTCCGGCGTGGTTGCTTCTTCCGCTTGCACCTGAAAAGTTGGCTGTGTCCATTGTGTGAGCAAGGCCGTGGCGCGTTTCGCTGCGAAAGGCTCCTGTGGATGTGAAGCAATTTCGCGGCAAATGTCCACGGCGGTTTTCTTTTCCCATTTGAAAGCGCTGTCCGGCGCGAGCCGCTGGTAGTTGCCGGCCTGGTCGACATGCCATTGCGCGATGGCGAGCATCACCGCGCTCTTTTCCTCACCGACATTGAGCGTGGCGCTCTGGGCTTGAAGCGCTTCGAGATAGAGGCTGTCTTTTCGAGGAAGCGTGCTGTTTTCGCGGGCAAAGGCGAGGCGGTCGAGCGTGATGTCGGTTAGTGCGGCAGGGTTGTCTGAAAGGTGCAACGCGGTGAGCTGCTGATACAGCCGTAACGCCTGCCATTCCCATGCGGAACTGTCGCGTGTGGCGAAGTTTGCCGAAGCGAATTCCGGCGCTGCTGCAAAGGCCTGTGGGCTGTCCAATTGGAATCGCCATGCGGGTTCCGCCAAGCGCGTTTCACTGTTCTGGAACACGTCTAATGCGCGGTGTGCGAGCAGGTCGAACAACGTTGGACGCAAGGACTGCTCAGCGTTTTCCGGCTGAAGTACCTGTTCCAATTCGCCCGTGGGGACCTTCGCCAGTTCCGCCGCTGGTTCCAGCGATGCGGCATACATGTCGATCACCTTCCGCATAAAGGTGGCCTGGTCCCAAGTTTCCGGATCTTCGGTGGATTCCGCGAGGTAGGTGCGGTCCAAAACGCGCCAGCGGTTCTGCTGGTAATAATTCCACCATTGCTCGGCAACAACGCTTTGCAACAATTGCTTCAAGGGCGTAGTGGCGGCGTTCGCGGCGGAATCCAATTGGGCAATTACCTGCACGGGTTCAGTGCCCGTGTACTGCTGAAAGCGCGCGGCATACATCCACGCGCGGAATTCCGTGCGCCAATCTTTTTCCGCTTGCGCCTTTGCCAAAACGACGTTCGTCTCTTTCAACGCTGAAGCATATTGGCCGATGTTGCTGAGCGAATCAATGGCGGCCCAGGTCGCGTCGTATTTTCCTTCGGGCATGGTAGCGGTGTTCTTCGTGGAAGCACAGCCCAGCACCACGAGAAGTGTAGTGGCGGTGCCGAGCAGAATTTTACGGATGTTGCGCATCAAAACTCGCCGCAACCGTTTTGTCGGAGCGGCAATGTGCCAAAGATCGCTATTCATGACGGGCTGTACACGCTGGTGCAAGTTGGGTTCAGAAGGAACGATGATCGTTTGCTGGTGATTTGTGATCGGGAGTTCGGAACGGGAAGCGGCATCCGACCGCCGGTCTTCGCTTACCGCTTTGATCATTCGCAGTAGTACGGCTCCCCAGCTTGGTTTTTCTCACCTTCACGGAAATTAGCGCGACCATCCGACCTTCGCATTTTTCCGGGTATAATTTCACCGCCATGCGCAAGCTCTTTTATCTCGTCGGTGCCTTGGTTCTAATTGCAATCGCCTTATTCGGCTGGTTCGATCACCGGTACCTGTGGGGATTCGCGTTGGCGATACCGCTCTTTCTGCTCGGCATTTACAACATGGTGCAGTCGCGCCACACCATTCTGCGGAATTTCCCGGTGCTGGGTTACATGCGTTATGCACTGGAGTTTATTGCTCCGGAGATCCAGCAGTACTTTATTGAGCGGCATACAGACGGACGGCCATTCAGCCGGCAGCAGCGTTCGCTGGCCTATCAACGGGCAAAAAACGTGGGCGATACCGTGCCGTTCGGCACACAGCTCGACATCAATGCGGCGAACTACGAAGGCATCCGCCATTCCATTTATCCGAAGGAAATCCCTGCTGATCCGCCCCGCGTGAAAATTGGCGGCGCGTATTGCAAGAAGCCATACATGGCCAGCCTGTTGAACATTTCGGCAATGAGCTTCGGATCGCTGAGTGATCGCGCCGTGCTGGCGCTGAACACCGGCGCGCGCAAGGGCGGCTTTTACCACAACACCGGCGAGGGCGGCCTCAGTCCGCACCACCTTAAACCCGGCGGAGACATTACTTGGCAGATCGGCACAGGCTACTTCGGCTGCCGCACCAAAGAAGGGAAATTCGATCCGGATCTGTTCCGTACCAAAGTGGCCGAACATCACCAAGTGCGCATGATCGAGCTGAAGATCTCGCAAGGCGCAAAACCCGGCCACGGCGGGGTGCTGCCCGCCGTAAAGAATACGCCGGAGATCGCCGAGATACGCCATATCGAACCATACACGGTTGTGCTTTCGCCTCCGGGTCACAGCGCCTTCTCCGATGCGGAAGGCTTCCTGAAATTCATCACCCAGTTGCGCGAATTGAGCGAGGGCTTGCCCGTCGGGTTCAAGCTTTGCATTGGGCGTACCGAAGAGTTCACCGAGCTGTGTGAGAAGATGGTGGCCACCGGAATGCGCCCCGATTTTATTACAGTGGACGGTGCGGAAGGCGGCACTGGCGCGGCCCCGTTGGAGTTCTCCGATTCGGTGGGCATGCCGATCGAACCTGCGTTGATGTTCGTGCGCCGTACGCTGGAACGCTTTGGACTGCATGGGGAGATTAAGATCATCGCCAGCGGCAAAGTGCTTACTTCCGCCAGCTTAATGAAGATGCTTGGCTTGGGTGCCGACCTCTGCAACAGCGCGCGCGGTTTCATGTTTTCGCTGGGGTGCATTCAAGCGTTGCGCTGCAACACAAACGATTGCCCTACCGGCGTTGCCACGCAGGACAAGGGCTTGGTAAGCGGACTCGTGGTCTCGGACAAAAGCGAGCGCGTTTTCAACTTTCACAAGAACACGTTGCATTCTCTTATGGAACTGCTGGCCGCCTGTGGGCTGGACAATGTGGACGACATCAACATGAGCCACTTTATGCGTGGCGACGAGTTCGTGCGCTTGGCGGACCGATATTTTCCTGATGGACTGGAGCAGGTGATGCATCCATCGCCGGGAGCGGGGAAGTGAGCATTTTTAGTTTCGCTGACGCACGGGGCTTACTATCCGACCGTGTGCCGTCGCATCAACAAAGCGTACAGTACAAAGCTCACCCCGAACCCGGTGAACCACGCGATCTGGTATAGCGCCTCCAACGGCTTCACCCAAAAGCCCGCCAGCGCCACCAACACGCCTCCGGCCAGCGCAACCATTGCCCGCGTGTTCACGCCGCCTGTATAGCTGTATTCGCCGTCCACCGCATACAAGCCGGGCACGGAAAGCGTGCGCTTACGAACGATGAAATAATCGCACAGCAAGATCCCGAGCACCGGGCCCAACAGGCCGCTCACGAAAACAAGTATCCCGCTGATCTCGTCCATGAGCCACCACGGGCAGATCACGATGCCCACCAAACCTGCGAGCAATCCGCCCATGCGAAAGCTGATGCGCTTGGGAAACAGGTTGCTGATGGCGTTCGCCGGCGCAATGATGTTCGCCGCGATGTTGGTGCTAAGCGTAGCGATCAACATGGCGAACTGTGCGAAGATCACCACTCCAGGGCTGTTGAACTTGCCGATCAGCGAGACCGGATCCCACGGTGCATCCTCGGAAATGAGCACATCCGGCAAGGCCACCACGGCCGCGCACGTCACGAAAATGCCCACGAACGAGTAGAACATCATGGTGCCCGGCAAGCCGATGAACTGCCCCGCGACCTGTGCCTTTTGCGTGGTGGCAAAACGTGTGATGTCCGATATGCTGATCGCCATGGTAGCCCAAAAACCCACCATCGCTGTGAACCACATGAGGTATTGCCAAAGCATGTTCGTAGAGGCCGGGGGCGCTGCCAAAGGCACGTCCACCATGCTGGAGACATGGCCATTCGCATCGCGGAACTGTAACTTCACTTGGCCTGCCCCAACCAGCGGTACTTCGGTGGTTTCGCCTACAAGTGGAAGCCATTCAACGGGAACATCTTTTTTAGTTTCCGAGGAAATTATCCGATATTCCGTGGCCTTCACCTTTCCGTCTTTACCAAGCAGCGGTGTAAGGCCCAACGTGCGGCCCGGATGATCGGCATACGGCACCAATTGCACGGTGGCCTGCTGCAATTGTTTGCCTTGTCCGAGCGTTGCAATGAAGCCGCCAGCATTCATCGCGCCCCACGCCAACAGTGCGATGCCGATGCCAATGAGCACAGGTGCGCTCCACGCCTCCAGCCATTTGATCCGCTCGGTGCCTTTCCAGATGAAGTAAATGTTGATGGTCCAGAATACGCCAAAGGCGATGAACTTGCCGTAAGAAAGACCGGCATCGCCTGTGCTGCCTGTGATCACTGACCAAATGGAGTAAAGCGAAAGTCCGCCGATCCAAGCGTTCACTCCGAACCAGCCGCAAGCCACTAGGGCGCGCAACAACGAAGGCACGTGCACGCCCAACGTTCCGAACGGTGCGCGCCCTTGCACCGGGAACGGGATGCCGTACTTCACCCCGGCATGGCCGTTCAAAACCATCGGCACAGTGATCACCAAATTCGCCAGACCGATAATGATGAGCGCCGCTTGCCAATCCAGCCCGGCGCGCATCATGTACGAGGCCAGCAAGTAGGTGGGGATGCACACCGCCATGCCCACCCACAACGCCGCCATGTGCCATGTGCCCCACGTGCGTTTCCCAGGGGGAATAGGCGCGAGGTCTTCGCTGTAGAGCGGCGAAGCCGTGGTTTTTTCAAGGAGTGGCGGCAGTTCCATGGTGGCGGGGTGGGCGACCAAAGTAATGGGGGAGGGACAGCTGGTGGTTTTTCCGATTTTCTAAATTGGCCCCATCGCACATCCACACGCCTTTCCACAGCGACCCCTGAAATGACAGAATTCGAAGAACCAATGATGGACCCGCTCATCCACGACTTGCTGCGGATCTTGTGGATCGTACTGATCGCCTATTGGACGATCTCTGCGTTGCGCGCGAAAAAGGTGGCCGCACAAGAATCGTTGCCGTTGAGGATCTTCGCCTACTGGCTTCCGTTGGCGATCGCCGTGTACTTGCTTGGCCCAGGTGAATGGTTTGGCCATACGTTGATCCGGGAGAACTTCGTTGAGCATACGAACACGGTCGGCGTCATCGGCTTGGCATTTGGGGTGGCCGGAGTATTCATAGCGATCTGGTCGAGGTACCTGTTGGGGCGGAATTGGAGCTTGTCGGTGCAGAAAAAGCAAGACCATGAATTGATCTCCACAGGTCCCTACAAGTTCGTCCGGCATCCGATCTACTCCGGTCTGTTGCTCCTGTTCACCGGCAATGCGATCATCGTGGGTGATTACCGCGCGATCATCGCTGTGGCCATCGTTTTCTTTTCCTTCTGGTACAAGTTGCGGAAAGAGGAACGATGGTTGACCGAGGCTTTCGGTGCGGCCTACGTGGAATATTCCAAAGGAACACGGGCGCTGATCCCCGGGATTCTTTGAATCCAAGTGGGCGGGCTCTTAGCGAACTGGTCCCTCCCGCACCGCCGCGATCCCCGGCAGTTCCTTCCCCTCCAAATACTCCAACATAGCACCACCGCCGGTGCTCACATAACTGATCTGGTCCGCGAGGTTGAACTTGTTCACTGCGGCCACACTGTCGCCGCCACCCACCAAGGAGAACGCGCCATACTTCGTGGCATCCGCAACGGCATCGGCAATGGCCTTGGTGCCCGCTTGGAAGCTCGGCATCTCGAACACGCCCATGGGTCCGTTCCATAAAATGGTCTTCGCGCGCTTCACCACGGTGCTGAACAACTTGATGCTTTCCGGACCGATATCCAAGCCCATCCAACCTTCGGGGATGGCGTTGGCCGCGCAGAGATCGGTATTGGCGTTATCTGCGAATGCATCGGCCACAACCGCGTCTACGGGCAGGTGTAGCAGCACGCCCCTGTCCTTGGCCTCCGCTAAAATCTCCGTGGCCGTTTTGATGTGGTCTTCCTCTACCAAAGAAGCACCGGTTTTTCCGCCCTGTGCTTTGATGAAGGTGAAGGCCATGCCACCACCGATGATCACTTCATCGCACTTGCCCAGCAGATTCTTCAGCACTTCGATCTTGCTGCTCACTTTGGCGCCACCGACAATGGCGCACAGCGGCTTTTGCGGATTCTCCAACACCTTGCCGATGCTGTCCAATTCCCCAGCTACCAAGTAGCCGAACAGCTTATCCTGTGGGAAATATTTCGCCACGATGGTCGTGCTTGCATGCGCGCGGTGTGCCGTTCCGAACGCATCATTCACGTACACGTCACCCAATGTGGAAAGTGCCTTGCTGAAACCTTCGTCACCGGCCTCTTCTTCTGGATGAAAGCGCAGGTTTTCCAACAGCAGCACTTCGCCCGGCTTCAGTGCGGCGGCTTTAGCTTGGGCATCGGGTCCGATGCAATCGGTAGCGAATTGAACCGGAACGCCGAGCAAGCCTTCCAGGTGTTTGGCGATCGGTTTCAAGCTCATGGCCGGATTTACTTTCCCTTTCGGACGACCGAGGTGGCTCATCAAGATCGCGCTGCCGCCGTCTTTGAGGATCTTCTTCACCGTGGGCACGATGGCGCGGGTGCGGTTGTCGTCGGTAACGTTGAATTGGGCGTCCAAAGGCACGTTGAGGTCAACGCGGACAAGGGCTTTGTGCCCTTTGAAATTGAAGGAATCCATGGTGTGCATGGCGCAAAAATACCAGTGCCGGGCCGATCGCGTCTACGAGCTCAAGGAAGTCCGACCTTGTTAAGGTCTTCTTCCGTGTCGATGTCGATCAACTCCGGAAGCGTTTTCCACGTGCGACAGAGCCGCTTCAGGTCTGCCGTGGTCTGCTTGAAAACCGAGTCCGTGCTCCA
>Ga0209480_10001167_pt1 | contig 19437 bp, 15 predicted proteins | sample JI61114C2DNA_FD_187501 | JGI IMG/M metagenome (GOLD analysis project Ga0209480, IMG submission 187501) | Wastewater effluent complex algal communities from Wisconsin, to seasonally profile nutrient transformation and Carbon sequestration -... | ecosystem: Engineered > WWTP > Effluent > Algae... | reverse complement strand
GTGGGTCTGACGCGGCACGTAGCCGAACGGCCTCGCGCACGCGGGCATCTCGCCCGCCTGTGCATCCGCTCGGCCGCCCGCTGCCGGTCACCAAGTCGCAGAACAAAGGGGTGGTTCTGGGTCGACCTGGACGACGATACGCTGGCACGCGCGCGGCGCACGGCAGACGACAGCGTAGGGACGGAGAAACGCCGATAGCGAGCCGGGAGGACTCGCGCGGCGCGATTCATGTGTCTTGTCATGGGTGAGTCACCGACGATACCGTGATGATGGCGAACGACTATCGCAGCCAGTCGGGTGGAGGGGAGCGGGACGATGGTGGAGCGAAATGCACGTCGATCAATTGCGGTGCACGCTGAACAGGCGGGCGCGGCGGACGTAGCGCTGGCCACGGGCCCGGAGGCCGGCGAGCCCGGGCGGACGCGAGCGCAGGGGCCTTTACTTTCGCGCGTCAACCATGCTCAAATCCGGTCACGCGCTGGAGCGCGCGGCCCATCTGTCGCCTCGACCCCCGAGGTTCAGATGATCACAAAGACCAACGTGCGCCCGTACAAGGGCACCGACCAGTGGGAGGCAGACGTGTTCATGCTCGTGAGCGGCAAAGAGGTGCGAAGGCGATGGAGGTCGCCCATGCCCTCGAAGCTAGCGACCGAGCGGTGGGCCCGCGAGAAGGCCAAGGCTTTCCTCGCGGACTACAACACGCCGGCCAGCCCTGCAGAACAGGAGGAGGAAGAACCGCCGAAGCCCGTCGTGCCGCTGCTCAAGGACTACGCGGTACGGTGGATGGACGAATATGTCATTGCCAATCGCCATAGCACCGCGACGATCGAGGGGCGCCAGAAAGGCCTACGCAATCACCTGCTACCGCTGTTTGGGGAGCTGCCGATCGACAAGATCGGTCCGGCCGAATACCAGAAGATCCGCCAGACGCGGAAAAGGCTTGAAGTCTCCAGCGTCAACAAGATCTGCGACCAGCTGACGACGATGCTCCACGTCGCCGTCGAGTGGAAGCTCATCGTGGCGGCGCCGAAGGTCAAGCGGCTCACGGCCGAGCAGAAGGAGATGGCCGTGCTCACCCCCGAGGAGGGCGAGCGGCTTGTCGAGACTGCCCAGGAGTTCGGGGCCAAGTTCCACTTGGTCGCCTTGCTGGGCGTCGACGGCGGCCTGCGCAACTCCGAGATCATCGGGCTGCGCTGGACGGACATCGACTTCGACCACGACGAGATCGTCGTGCAGAACCGGGTCTGGGGTGGCCAGGAGGGCCCGCCCAAGGGCAAGAAGAATCGCCGGATCCCGCTGACCGGGCGACTGCGCGAGGCGCTGCAGGCGTTCCCGCGGAGAGCGCGACACGTGTTCCTGACCTACAAAGGCACGTTCATCAAGACGAACCAGACCCTCCCGAAGTGGTTCAAGAAGATCTGGGCCAAAGCCCAGGTCCCGCGGGGCATCCACACCCTGCGGCACACCTTCGCAACCGACGCCGTCGATGCCGGCGTCCCGTTGCGGGCGGTGCAGACCTTGCTGGGGCACTCCAGCATCGTCACGACCGAGCGCTACCTCCACACGCGCAAGGGTCAGCTCGCTAACGCCATGCACACCCTCGAGCAAGCGCGGCAACACCGCGATTGGAGAAAGGCTGGAGACCGCTAGGCGACGGCCTGAAAGCCGCCGTAGACGCCACAATTGGCGGGCTTGAGGGTTTCGATCTTGGAGACGCTCCCCTGGTCAGTGTTGGCGATCCACAGGTAGCTGAACTGCTCCCCGACGCCCCCGGGCTCGCACGGCGGCTGGCCGGTGTCCGTCTCGGAGCCGGTGTCCGTGCCCGTCGTGCCGACCTGGGCGGTGGTGCCAGACCCGGTGCTGCCCTCGCTGGCCGACGCCCCCTGCGTCGTCTCGCCAGAGCTGCTGTCGACCGCGGTCGCGCTGTCGCCCGTCGTCGTGCTCCCCCCGGTCAACGTCGACGTCGCGCTCGCGGAGCCGCTGCTCGCGTCGCTATCCGTGGTCGCCTGCGACGCGGACTCGCTGGCCGACCCGCCCTCGGTCGGGGCCGTCGTGGTCGCCTGGGAGGTCGTCATGGTCGCGCCGGTCGCGTCGGTCGCGTCGGGACCACGGCTGGTCGAGCCCGCGCTCGCCGAGCCCCCCCCGCTATCACCACAGGCCGACAGGACGCACCAGGCGGTCATCGTTACAACATTCAGGCTTCTCGGCATTGCGATTCCCTCTCTGTCCCCACCACCGATATTTCGCGCCTGCGCAACGACCTCTGCATCGCTGCGCCGTGCTCCAGGGGCACCCCGAGCGCCGGATTCTACCGGGACGGGCGCTCAAGGTCCATCGATTCGCGACGTCCAGGGTCGGCGATGCGCGGTCGCGGCCGAGCACGATCTGTGGAGGCGACGCTGCGCCGGGCCAGCCCGCCGACCGACCCGCGCAACCGCGGACCTCATCAAGATCGCCTTGAGCGCATTCGTCCGGCGAAGAGCATCGCCACCAGAATGTCAACGATTCTCGGCCGCGCGCGGAATTGATGCAGCAGGTGGTGTCGGCGCTCGCACAGCGCCTCGGCCGCGACCGCGGACGGCCGATCTGCTGGGGGGTCAACGCAGCGAGAATTCCACCGCGGCGCAGACCCCGTCGTAGAGCGCGCTGACCGTGCGCATCTCCGACGGACCGAGCTCGTCGAGCTCCTGCACCTCGCACCAGCCCGCGGCCCCGGCTTCGCAGGCGCAGGCCGCCCCGCACTGGCTCGCCGACGCAAACATGGCCGTGAGCAGCGCGCCGCCGGGGACCGGTCGCTTCACCGCCCTGCACGCGCCATAGAAGTCGGGGCTCGCCGCGCAGGCCTGCGGAAGCTCGGCCTCGACGAGCACCAGCGGCGCCCACGTGGTCTCGAAGCGGCGCCCGGGGGCGATGCGGATGTCCGGCGCCCGCGGGCAGGTCGCCACGCAGCTCCCCTCGCCGCGCAGCATCCACTCGCAGGGCGGCTGCTCGGTGAGGCAGGTCACCGGCGCGAGCGTGATGCGTCCGAACCGCGCGTTGATCAGCTGGAAGTATCCGTCGCAGCCCCACCCACGCAGGATGACATCCTCGTCGCTGTCATTGACGAAGGTCACCGCGATCGGCTCACCCGCCGTCTCGGGCTCGTAGCTGCTGCACATCGCCGGGTCGCCGAGGGGATCCGCCTCGAAGGACGCGGGCTGGTTGCAGACGGCGGCCGCCTCGGGCGTGGGCTCGACGTCGCAGGCGGCCGCGAACGCAGCAATGATCATTCCATGACGGATACGCGACGAGGACCGGTTCATCACGGCGTTCTCCTGGTGACGCCAGGCGTGGCGTACATTTTCAGCATAAGCACGCCGAGGCCCGCACAGGCCCGCGTGGGGACGAATATGCTTCGCAGCGCCGGCATCCAGGGCGCAGCACTTGCCGCTTCGCGCCCCTCACGACCGAGGTGATCGGGGACCTGCGCGCGACGGGCCGGCTATGCTCCGCGCATGCCCTTGACCTCGATCCTTCGACACCTCCCTGTGGCGCTCCTGGCCGCGACCCTGACGCTCGCGTGCGGCCCGAAGAACAGCGGCGGCGACATGAGCGGCTCCTCCGGCGCCGCCTCCAGCGGCAGCACGAACGGCGCGCAGGAGTGCAGCCCCGGTGACACCAAGGTCGGCGAGGGCGACTGCAGCGACTGCGTCTGCTCGGCTCAGGGCACGTGGGACTGTAGTCTCTGCGCGCCGACGAGCGGCCCGCTCGAGACCTCGACCAGCACGACCAGCACGACCAGCACGACCAGCACGACCACCGCGACCGCCGCGACCGACGCGACCAACACGACCACAGACGTGACGACCGCGACCGGCCCGGCCACCACCGCGGCGACCACGACCGGTTCGACGGGCGCCGGAGAGACCGCCGGCGACGGCTTCCTGCCGAACTGCGTCGACCTCCATCCGAGCGACAACTTCGACATCGTCGCCGCGCAGATCGTCGGCGACGAGCTGGTGGTCGAAGTCGGCTACAGCGGCGGCTGCGAGCCCCACGACTTCACCCTGTGCTTCGACTCGATCGTCCTCGACACCCCGTACTGGAACCTGGCGCTCGACCACGACGCCCACGGCGACAGCTGCGAGGCCTTCATCATGGAGATCCACAAGTTCGACCTGACGCCGCTGCAGCAGACGGGCCCCTCGCCGTTCGAGTTCTTTCTGCTCGGCTTCGAGGGCGACAGCTTCACATACGAGTACTGAGAGTAGAGCAGCACTTCCGCGACCTGGCCCCATACGCGGTGAAGCAGACCCGCGCCACCGCGCCGTCGTGGCCGGTGAGCGCCTGGTCGGCCGCATCGTCGGCCACGTCGAGCAGGTGGCGTCGCGACATCCTCACCGGCCGCAGCCACGCGGAGCCCGTCGGCCGCGACGGCGCTCGACCGCGCTGCGGGCTGCGATGGGCCGCAGGGAGCCGTCGACGCGGCCCTATCTTCTGCACTACAGCAGTATAGATCAGATGCACACGACGGGCTCCTCGGGCTGACAGACGTCGTCCGAGCTCCCGGTCGCCTCGTCGCACACGAATCCCGCGCCGCAGGCCTCGTCGTCCTGACAGGGCGAACCATCGGCCAGGGTCGGTGTGCAGAGATGCTCGCTGTCGCCGCAATAGAAGCCTTCGGCGCATTGAAGGGGGAATTCTCCGCACGGCTCGCCGCCGGTCGGCGGCGGCGCGCACACCCCCTCGAACTGGCCCTCGCTGGTCTTGCATACGAGGCCGATGTCGCAGCCGAGCCCGTCAATACACACCTCGCCGAGCGCGGGCAGGCGCCGGCAGGTGAGCGGGCCGGCCGGCGCGTCTGCCGGGGCCAGGCACGCGTGCCCGGCCTCGCAGAGCTCGGCGGGGCCGCACGCCTCGCCGCTGTTCTTGGCGGGTGCGGGCGACTCGACGCAGGTGCTCCCGAGGCACTGCAGCCCCTGCACGCAACTGTCACCGTAGACCGAATAGTGCGGGGTGCACGCCTCGCCGAGGCCCGCGACGCCCGCGTACACCTTGCACGTCGGCGACGAATTGAGCCGCTGTATAATCTCGGCGCCGAGTTCGGAGCGGCTCTTGCAGCCGACCGTGTCGCGGAAGAATCCGACGAGTTCGTCCATGCACTTCGGGTCGTAGACGAGCCCGTCGGCCTCGGCCTTGGCGAACTCGGCCTCGAGCTGGGCGGCGTAGGCGGCGGTGCACTGGGCCTGCGAGGCGAATACTTGCTCAGGACAGGAACAGACGTCGAACGCGAGCCGGCAGAGCTCGCCCCCCAGCCCCCGGGCGGGGCTGTCGTCATCGGTCGAGCCGGTCGAGCCGACGCTGTCCCCGGTGTCCTCCTGGTGGCGGTCGGAGCAGCCTGCGCTGAGCGAGGTGGCGACAATGAGCGTGGCGAGGATCCAACGACGCATACGTGGAGCATCCTACCAGCCGTCAGTTCCTCATAATAGCAGCCAGAACGTCGTCCGCGCGGCTGCGCGCGGCGCCACGAGGCAAGCGAGCGTGACGACGATTTGGCGCGACTCTAAGCCTGCCTGCTGGTCCACTGCGACATCGCGGCCCTGACGCCCGAGTTCGCGCCGCCCGAAGCGACGGCGGTGGCGACATCACAGCGCCGGCACAATCTGCGGCCACGTCGCGCCTTGACGCCCCGGGTGCACGCGGGCAATGACGTAGCCATGCACTGTCCACTCGTTCATTCGGCGTTGGGGCTGCTCCTCGCCATCATCCTCCTCGGCTGCGGTGACGATGAGAGCGACGCCAGCGCGACGACCGGCAGCCCCGCCGTGACCTGTTCGTCTCAGGCCTCCGGCGCAAGCGGCAATTCATGCCACGCGGATCTATCGAGCTGCAGCGACGGACACACCTACTCGCTCCTCTGCCGCGACACAGGTTGCTTCTGCGTCCTCGACGGCGTCGAGACCCCCGCCGCCGATGTCGACACGTGCCCCACAAGCAGCAAGGAGATCCCGCTGGTCCTGAACGAAGCCTGCGGCTTCAACCTGGCGGAGTGAAGCCGGCGAGCGAGCGGAGGCGTCGTATCTACAGGACCGTGCCAAGATCCCCGACCGCGGACTCCCCGCCGCTCGCCGGGCCCCTCCGTACTCACCCTCGCGCCCAAATCCCTGCCCTTCAGTGCGTCGTGGACCAGGTGAGCCAGCGCGCCGACCTCCTGGCCGACGAGCCGCTCGTCATCGCTACCAAAACACGTGACCAGCGCCTGCAACGCAGGAATGGTCGTCTCCGTACTGCCCTGCTCCACGATCTCGCCCTGAGGATTCAGCGAGCACCGCACACAGGCCTTTGAGTGAACCTCAATGCCGAAATAGCGCATTGTTCCTCCGAAGGGGCTCAAGCGCTCGCTCGACCCCAAGTGTTGTCTTGGCCCGGGCCCCATGCCCGAGGCCACTCGTTTCCCCCGATCCAGGGGTGCTGCGCAAATTCGCCCGCGACGCGTCCGCCTATGAGGAAGGGATGGCATCTAAGCGCATAGCGATCGCTCTCGGTGGGGAACACCGGCGGCGCCCTTCAAGCGCCTTCGCGTCCCTTCAGGTACCATGGGCCAGGTTTTCGGCGTGGCTGACGACACGTACACGATCACGGACGAGCTCCACGTCGGCGTGGCGCACCGCCTGTTCCGCGCCGTGGATCGCCGCGACAACAGCCGCGTGGTGCTCAAGTGCATCGACGCCGATCGGCGCAATGACAGCGTGGTCGCCCGGCTCCGCCGCGAGTTCGTGATCCTCCGCAGCCTGGATGTCCCGGGCGTAGTCACGGCGAAGGAACTGCGCGAAGACGGCGATGAGCTGCGCCTCGTGCTCGTCGACGTCGGCGGCCAGAACCTCGCCACCCATATGCAGCGCCACGGCCGGCTGTCGCTGCAGGCGGGGCTGGCGATCGCGCTCCAGCTGGCGACGATCCTCGGCCATCTCCACTCCAGGGGGGTGAGCCACCGCGACATCAAGCCGCGGAACATCCTCGTCGACGACGCCGGTCGTGTGCAGCTCATTGACTTCGGCATCGCCACGCGCCTCGTCCGCGAGACACCCGACCAGATCGCCGCCAACGGATTGCAAGGCACGCTCGCGTACATCTCACCGGAGCAGACCGGGCGCACCAGCCGCGCCGTCGATCACCGCACCGACCTCTACTCGCTCGGCGCGACCTTGTATGAGCTGTTCACCGGCTCGCCACCGTTCCAGGCGGCCGATCCAGCGGCGATGATCCACTGTCACATCGCGCGTGAACCAGTCGCGCCGCTGGTCCGCGAGCCGTCGCTGCCGGCGGCGCTCTCGGCCATCATCATGAAGCTGCTGGCCAAGGCCGCGGAAGACCGCTATCGCAGCGCATTCGGCCTCGCAAGTGACCTCGAGCGGGTGAAAGCGGCCTGCCTCGCCGGTGCCACACCACAGTTCACGCTCGCCGAGCACGACCCGCCGCTGCTGTTCCAGATCCCCGACGAGCTCTACGGGCGGGAGCGCGAGCGCGATGCGCTCACGGCGGTCGTCCAGCGCGCACGCGATGGCGGCGCGGAGCTCGTCCTGCTGCGCGGGCCAGCCGGCGCCGGCAAGGCGACGCTGGTCCGCGAGCTGCGTCGCCACCTGTCCGGAAAGCCAGGACTCTTCGCCGCCGGAAAGCACGACACGCTCGGCCGCGACGCCCCCTACGCCGCGCTCTGCGGAGCCTTCGGCGAGCTCCTGCGCGGGCTGATGGCCGAACCCGACGACGTCGTCGCGCGCTGGCGCTGGACCCTCGATCGCTCGCTTGGCGCGACCGCAGACGCACTCATCCCGCTGATCCCCGAGCTCGGTACGCTGCTCGGGCGCCGCGTCACGACCGAACTGGACCTCGGCGGCGACGCGGCCCGCAACCGCCTGAGCCGCGCGATGTTCACGCTGGTGCGAGCGCTCACCGCCCCCCAGGCGCCGCTGGTGCTGTTCCTCGACGACTTCCAGGCCGCCGACCCCGCGTCGCTCGAGGTCCTGATCGCGGTGCTCGGCGAGGTCGGCGGCACGGGCCTGTGCTGCATCGGCTCGTGTCGCGTCGAGGAAGGCGTGGCCCGGCCCGCCTTCGACGACGCGCTCCGCACGGCCGCCGCCTGGTGCCGGGTGACGACCATCGATTTCCCCCCGCTGCCGAACACGGCGATCGCGGCGATGATCGCCGCCACGATCGCCCTGCCCGTCGCTGCGGTCATGCCACTGGCCGAGGTCATCGCGGCGCGCACCGGTGGCAGCGCCTATTTTGTCGCCGAGCTGCTCCGCTCGCTGCACAGCGCCGGTATCATCCGCTTCGACGCCGAAGCCGCCGCGTGGACCTTCTCCCTCGCCGACGCCGCCGCGTTCCCAGTCACCGCCAACGTCGTCGACCTCCTGCTCGCGCGCATCGAGGGTCTGCCGCCCGCGACGCGCCACGCCCTCCAGCGCGCCGCTTGCATCGCCGACCTATTCACCGAGGCCGACCTCGTCGACGCCGGCGCCGGCGCCATGGAGGAGGTCTCCGCCGCGCTGGTCACGGCGACGCAGGTCGGCCTGTGCGAGCACGTGGGTGTGGCCTATCGCTTCGCCCACGACCGCGTGCGTGAGGCGCTCTACGCGACGCTCAGCACTGACGCCCGGGTCGCCATGCACCTCGCGATCGGCCGCCACTGGCGCGCTCGTCAGATCGGGAACGAAGTGCACGAGGATCGCCTCTTCGCGGTCGTCGATCAGCTCGGCCTCGGGCTCCCTGGCCTCGTCGAGGTCGGCGAACGCCGCGAGCTCGCCGGCCTCGCGCTGCAGGCGGCCCAGCGCGCGCGCGCGTCGGCGGCCTTCTCGGCCGCTGCGAGCCGCTGCGCGCTCGGGCTGCGCGCCCTGGGCGACGACGCCTGGTCGCGCGAGCCGCGGCTCGCCTACGCCCTGAGCCGCCTCGAGTGTGAATGTGGGTCCATCGACGGCGACCTCGCGCGCGGCGAGGCCCTGACCAACGCGCTGCTCCGCCGCTGCACCAGCGCCGAGGACCAGGCCGAGGTGTTGATCACACGCGCCGGCCTGCACCTCGCGCGCGGCGAGCTCGAGGCGGCCCTGCAGGTCGCTCGCCGGACCGCCCGACTGCTCGGCGACGACCTGCCACGACCCGGCATGATGTGGGTCATCGTCGGGGTCATCCAGACCGAACGCGCGATCGCCAGGCGCACACCGGACGCCCTGCTGCAGCTGCCAGAGATGGTGGAGCGGCGTCAGCAACTGTTGGTCAAGACGCTCTCCGTCTCGCTCGGCTCCGCGTTCCAGGTCGACATGTCGCTCATGATGGCGCTCACGCTCAAGCTCATGCGCCTCGCGCTGCGTGACGGCATCAGCTCCGCGGTCGCGCCGGCCTTCGTCGTCTACGGCATCGTCGCCGGCGCCCCGCGCCGCGACTACCACAAGATGGACTCATTCGGTCGCGCCGGCCTCAAGCTCCTCGATCGTTTCCCCGATCCAGCGATGCGGCCGCTGGTCGGCTTCCTGTACAGCGGGCTGATCCAGCCCATGGTGTACCCCTATCACGAATGCGTGCAAAACCTCCGTGACCACATCCGCCAGGGCCTCGAGGTCGGCGCCAACACTGCGGCCGGCTACTGCTGGGGAGCCTTGCTCACCGACATGGTCTGCGGCGGCCTCGGCCTCGACGACCTGCGGGTGGAGAGCGACACGGCGCTGCAGTTCTTGCCGCGGGCCGGCGTGGGACCCGTGCTGTGGAACGCCCGGCTCGACCGCGGCTTCGCGCTCGCGCTGCTCGGCGAGAGCGCAGCCCCCGGCAGCCTGTCCTACGCCGGCTTCGACGCCTCGGCCTGCGAGACGACCACCACCGGCGAGGTCTCGCCGCTCAGCCGCTATAGCTTCTGGCACCGCAGCCTGGTCGTGCAATTCGTCCTCGGCGACCACGAAGCGGCTCTGGCGACCCTGGCGAAGGCCGACCCCGGCGTCGAGGCGGCGTTCCGATTCTTCAACGCGTTCTTCGACTACCGCGGATTCCGCGGGCTGCTGCTCGCCGCATCGACGCCGCCGGACGCCGGCTTCCTCGCGCGTCAGCGCCTGGCTCGCGAGCTGCGGACGACGCTGGAAGAACTCACCGCCCCGGCCGCCAGCTGCCCCGCCAACTTCGCGGCCATGCGCGCCCTGATCGCCGCCGAGCTCGCCCGTGTCGAGGAGCGCAACGACGCGCCGGAGGCATACGAGGCCGCCATCACTCTGGCGCGCGAGCACGGTACGCCGCACCTCGAGGCGATCGCCTGCGAGCGCGCCGGTCGCTACTACCTCGGCCGCCGCGTGAACGAGGCCGGGCAGGCCTACCTCGTGCGCGCGCGCCGGGCCTACACGCGCTGGGGCGCGAAAGCGAAGAACACCCGCCTGCTCGCAGAGTTCGCGTTCCTGCGGCTCGATCGCCTGCCGGGCCCCGCCGGGACCATGGCCGACGTGTCCGTGACGCTCACCCGCGAGGCCTCACCCAGCGTGAGCGGCAGCGGCGTCAGCTCCCGCAGCGACCACGTCGTCGACGTCGCCAGCATGGTCAAGGCGGCGCAGGCCTTCGCCGCCGAGATCGACATCGCCACGCTCGCCGCCAAGGTGATGCGCATCATCGTCGAGAACGCCGGCGCCGAGCGAGGCACCCTGCTCCTGGTCGAAGCGGCCGGCCTGGTCGCCGTCGCCGACTACTCCACACGAACCGATGTGGTGCGCATGCTCGGCAACGTCGCCCTCGAGACACTCGGCGATCTGCCCGTGTCGCTCGTGCTGCGGGCATTCCGCGGCGGCAAGGCCCTGGCGTTCGACGACGCCGCCAGCGATCCGAGCAGCAGCGAGGACTCCTATGTACAGCGTCGACGCCTGCGCTCGGCATTGTGCGCCCCGTTGATCGTGCAGGGGCGCAGCGTCGGCGCGATCTACCTCGAGAATAACCTCGCGACCGGAGTGTTCACGGCCCAGCGTATCGACGTGCTGCAGCTGCTCGCGGTCCAGGCCGCCATCGCCGTCGAGCAGGCCAATTTCTTCCGCCGCCTCGACGCCGCGCGCCTGGCCGCCGAGGCCGCAAACCACGCCAAGAGCCTGTTCCTCGCCAACATGAGCCATGAGCTGCGCACCCCGCTCAACGCCATCCTCGGCTACAGCGAGCTGTTGGCCGAGGACGCCGCGGCGCAGGGCCAGGCGGCGATGGTCGCGGACCTGGCCCGGATCGAGCAAGCCGGCCGTCATCTGCTCGGGATCATCGGCGATATCCTCGACCTGACCAAGATCGAGGCTGGCCGCCTCGATCTTGCGCACGTACCGGTGGTCGTCGCCGAATTACTGGACGAGGTCGCCGCCGTCACGCGCCTCGAGCACGGCGCAAATCGCCTGATCCGCGAGCAAGACCCGGACCTCGGGGTCATCACCACCGACCCGGGCAAGCTGCGCCAGGTGCTGCTCAACCTCCTCAGCAACGCCGACAAGTTCACTGAACACGGCGCCATCACACTTCGCGTCCATCGCTCCACCAAGACCCTGCGCTTCGAGGTGCAGGACACCGGGATCGGCATCAACCCGGCGCAGCTCGCCACCGTCTTCGACCCCTTCGTGCAGGCCGACCCGAGCTCGACGCGGCGCTACGGCGGCGTCGGCCTCGGCCTGACGATCTGCAAGCGTCTGTGCGAGCAGCTGGGCGGCTCCCTGACGGCGACCAGCGTGCCGGGCGTCGGCTCGACCTTTGCCGTGTCGCTCCCCGTGCACCCTGACCTGCCCGGCTTGGCGCCGTCGCCCGTGACGCTGCCACCCGACCCCTTGCCAGCATTGCCGACGGATCCCAGCGCCCCCCGGGGCCACCCGCCACATCCAGCACCACCACATCCGCCAACTCAGGATGCTCCGCATCGCAGGTGAAGGGGATGGGCGACGTCTCCCGGTGCTTCGCACCTGCGGCCCGGCCCACGCGAGCAGAGCCGGGGGCGTCCAGAGCGGCCAACCCGCTGCCAGGGCGCCGGGGCTGGCACGCCGGGCCGGTCGGCGCTCGCTTCGACGCGGCGCCGTGACGGACCGGCCGCCCACCCGTGGGCGCTCGCGCGAGGGCGACACCGCCCGCGGAGGAACCGCTTTGCACGGCTGTACCGACCCTGTAAAGTCGCCCGATGCGGCCCCTGATCGACTGTCCGAGCTGTGCATGTCTCCTGGACACCCGCGAGAGCGCCTGCCCGTTCTGCGGGGCCGTCGTCCGCCGCACCGAGGGCTGGTCCATGCTCGGCCTCGGGTTCATGCTCGGCCTGGCCACCGCGGCGTGCGGCGACAAGACGGGCGGCTCGACCAGCACGGACGGGTCGACCAGCAGCAGCTCGAGCGGCACGGACGGCAGCGGCACGGACACCGGCGAGACGTCGATCGGCGAGAGCGGGGTGCCGACCACCTTCGGCGAGGTCTCCGCCTACGCCGGCCCGGACTCGGGAGACTCCCTCCCGGACGACACCGGCAACACCAACACCGGCACGGGCACCGAGACCGGCACGGGTACCACCGCCGAGTCGGGTACGAGCATCGAGTCGCCCGAGACCTCGGCCTACGCGGGCCCAGACACCAGCTCCGGGTGAACGTGCTGCGTGCGGGCGCCCGGCCCGGCGTCGATCAGCCTGGCTCTTTGGACAGGTCGACCGGGTACCCCGGCCCGGTCGGCTCGACGGCGCGTGACACCCGCGGCTCGTCGATCTGCACCGGCCCGTGCGCCGCGCGCAGGGTCGGGTCCTTGTGCTCGCGGATCAGGCGAAACAGGCCGTTGTCGAACGACTTGCCGGGCGCGGCGCGGACCTGCTCGATGCGCTCGCGCAGGCCCTCGCGGTCGAGCATCAGCGCGCGGTGGTGACAAAAGGGGTTGTTGCCCGGGCGCCCGAGCAGCGGCTCACTCGCCGCCGTGCACCCGGCCATGCAAGTGTCGGCATAGTAGCACTCGCGACAATAGCCCCACAGGTCGTCGCGGGTGCGGCTGCGGATGTACCCGAGCTGGTAGCTCTGCTCCCAGACCTCGCGCAGGCTGTGCTCGCGCCAGTTGCCGCCGACGTTGACCGGACCGCCGAGGCTCGGGCAGTTCTTGACGCCGCCGTCGCTGTCGAGGCCCAGCGTGGTGACGCCGGCCGAGCAGCCGCGCCAGTGGGAGCGCAGGGCCTTGCGGAGCCGACGCTCGAGCGGGCCGAAGTACCCGAGGTTGTTGGCCGGCCACAGGCGCACGCCGAGCGCCTCGCAGCGGTCGATCACCGGCTCGAGCTCCGCGAACAGCTCCAGGAAGTCATACGGCTGGAGGATGAGCTCGGGGTGGTCGGCGGCGTTGCCGTGCGGGACGGTGATCTGGAGCTGCCACGAATGTATGCCCTCGGCGGCGATGAGCTCGAGCAGCGGGAGCAGCTCGCTGCGCGTGCGCCGGTTGATCTGCGTGTTGCATGCGATCTTCCCGCCCGCGGCGCGGACTCGACGCAGCGCCGCGAAGGCGCTGTCCCAGCTGCCGGGCACGCCGCGGATCGCGTCGTGGGTGGCCGCGAGGCCGTCGATCGAGACGGTCACGCCGGAGACCCCGGCCTCGATCATCGCGGCCACCCGCTCTTCGCCGAGGTTGAGCCCGCCGGTGGTCATCGTGCAGCTCATGCCGGCCGCGCGGATCGCCCGGATGATGAGGATAAAGTCGTTGCGCAGGTAGGCCTCCCCGCCGATCAGCACGACCTCGCCGCAGCCGAGCTCGGCCAGCTCCTGGACCACCCGCAGGCACTCGTCGGTGCTCAACTCGTGCGGGCGCCGCTGCCCGGCCCGGGGACCGCAGTGCATGCACTTCTGGTCGCAGGCGAGGGTCAGCTCCCAGATCGCCCAGGTCGGGCTCTTGGCGGTGCTCCGCGCCTCGGTGCCGCTCCAGCGGTTGCCGCCGCGGGGCAAGGCGTCGACCACCGGGAGCCGCCGTCGTTGATCGGCGAGCGTCATCGCGGGGTCCCGGTCAGAGGGGAGTGAGCCATGCGCTCAATCTATCGCAAATCGTGGCCGGCCGGACCGCGCCCGGGTCTGGCCCCCGCGGCCTGCCTCGAGAACTGCGCTCTCGCCGCGCGCGGCGACGGCTGGCTGACATGCCTGACGCGATCGGTCTGGTGATTGTCGTCCGGGGTCAAGGGCCCGGGCAGGCCACGCGGCTAACTTGAGCGGGCCGATGCAGCCCGTCGCACCCACCATCCTGTCCCTGCTCCTGCTGGCCGCCGCGCTCGCCTGCGGCCCGACTTCCACCGCCGTCACCCCGGCCCCCGCGCCCGCGCCCGCGCCCGAGGTGCTCGCCGGTCCGCCGACCCCGGAGGCGCCCGCCGTCGGCGACGAGCGCTTCACCGGCCTCGTGCTCGAGCGCCTGCCGGCGGGCCCCTACACCTATCTGCAGGTTGCGACCGGGACCGGCGCGCGCTGGGTGGTGACGATGGGGAGCGCGCCGGAGGGCCCGGTCGAAGTGCGCAACATGGGCATCCGCAAGCACTTCCATGCCCGCCGTCTCGACCGCGACTTCGACGAACTGGTGTTCGGCATCGTCGCGTCCGTCGGTCCCCCGTCCTTTTGAAGCGATCCCAAACCCAGGAGTACATTCGTCATGCTCGCCAGAATCTCTGCCATCATTCTCCTCGCCGTGCCGCTCGCGTGTGCCGACAATGGCGCCGATACGGACACCGACGCGGCCACCGCGGCCGGGACCTCGACCGTCGCGGATCCAACGACGACCGAGCCGACCTCGAGCACCGGCGGTAGCACGACCGGCCTCGACCCGAGCCAGCTCTACTCTTGCAAAGAGGAGATGTTCGGCGCCGCCCCGTTCGCCGGCCCGCTGTGGGACGCCGAGAAGGGCGGCATCCAGGGCGCTCTGCAGGCCAATTATGTGCTGCACACCACGCAGATCTACGTCCGTCCCGAGAGCGGGGAGGAGTTTGGCATGCTCGCCGAGGCGGTCGGGGCCGAGGCCGCCAACATCGACGGATTGATCGCGTTCAGCGTCGGCAGCGACAACGGCTGCGGGGTCGCGCGCACGATGGGCATCTGGGCCAGCGAGGCGGCGATGTACAAGCTCGTCACCTCTGAGGCGCACGCCAAGGCGATGGCCGCGACCCTCGATGTCAGCTTCACCGGCCGCGTCACCCACTGGACCGCGACCGCCGCGGAGGCGAACGCGTACACCTGGGACGTCGCCCGCGCCAAGCTCGCCGACGTTGCGCCCTCGCCTCTCTATTGAGATAGCGCCCGCCGCGACGATTCACGGTACTCGGCCGGCGCGCTGCCGGACCAGCGCTTGAAGGCGCGGGTGAACGCGCTCGGCTCCGAATACCCGAGCGCGAACGAGACCTCGGAGATCGACAGCGACCAGTCGGCGAGGTAGCGCCGCGCCAGGTCGAGGCGGGCCTCGTCGACCAGGGCGGTGAAGCCGAGGTCCTCGTCCTGCAGCCGTCGCTGCAGGGTCCGCGGCGTCATGCCGAGCCGCTGGGCGATGTCGCCGACCCGCGGCTCGCCCTCCCGCAGCAGCTGGGCGATCGCCGCCCGCACCTTCGCGCCGAAGCCCTGGGCCGCGCTGGCCTCACGCTGCAATTCGGCCGCGTGGGCCTCGAGCGTGGCCCGCAGCCGCGGGTTGGCGCCGACCAGCGGCCGGGTCCAGTCGGCGCGGCTGAAGGTCAGTCGGGTGTAACGAGCGCCGTAGATCGGCACGCAGCCGAGGTAGTGCTCGACCTCCGCGCGCCAGGCCGCGTCCCCGGGCCGCGCGCGCACCGAGTGTGCGGTCGCCAGGCGCAGCTCGCTGCGGGTCAACATGCGAAAGTGGGCGAGGAAGATGCCGGCGGTGTACTCGTCGAAGAACTCATCATATTCGGAGCGCTTGTGGTGGAACTCGAGGTACGGCAGCGCGCCGTCGTGACCGGGGTCGACGACGAAATCGACGTGGGGGTTGATCAGCGCGAAGTGACGACCGATCCGGCTGAAGGACTCGCCGACGGTCGGATAGGAGGCCGCGAGGAAGTCGACGATCTCCCACTGTCCGAACGGGGTCGCGGCGCCGACGAACAGCGCCGAGAGCGGGGGCAGCTTCTCGACGTAGAGGTCGTTCCAGGTGAGAAACAGGTTCGGGTCCTGGTCGAGGCAAGACATCCGGCGCTCGTCCGCCGCGCGCAGCAGCGCGTCCGGATCGGCCCAGCGCGCGAAGCCGCGGATCATCGCCTCGCGGTTGCGGTGCGAGATCGACTCGTGCTGCCCGAGGGGAACCATCGTGTCCGTCATCGCAGCCCACGAATAGCCCGGACCTCGCGGTCGGTCGAGCACCCGGGTGCGCGGCGCCGGGGATCGACGAGCTGACCGCCGCCGCATGACGAGCGCCGTGAGGCTGGTCAGGGGGCGGTGACGAAGGGGCGACGCGCTTCCGCGCACAAGATCTGCACCAGCTGGCGCCCCGACATGAGCGCCGCCGGGACGCCGCCGCCAGGCTCGACCCATTGACCGGCCATATAAAACCCGTCGAGGCCGGGCAAGGTCTTGGGGACATGCGTCATAAAATCGCCGTCGCTCGGCATCCACCCCTCGAAGGATCCGCGCCACGCACGCGCGCTCCGCCAGAAGGTGAGCGGGGTCGCGACGTCGGTGACGCGTACGTCCTCGGCGACGCCCGGCAGGTGCGCGGCGATCGCCGCCAGCGCGCGCTCGGCGACCTGCGCTTTGGTATCACCGTAGCGGCTGCCGCGGGTCGCCCACCACTCATAGTCGGTCGGGAGCATCGTCTGGACCACCGTGTGGCCAGCGGGCGCGACGGCCGGCTCGTCGTTGTAGGTGCGCACGAAGATGCGCTCATTCGGCCGCCCGGCGAGCTCGAGGGGACCCACGCCCTCGAGGATGAGCATCGGCGGCGCGTCGTCGAGGGGCCGCGCGACGCCCCAGCTAGCGAGCACGATCGGGTCGAAGAGCTTCCACCGCCGGAGGCGGCTATCGAGCGCGTCGACGCCATAGCGGCCGCCGAGCAGGCGCAGCACGGTCTCGGGGGCGCTCGAGGTCGAGACGACGAGCTCGCCCCGGAGGATCGCGCCGTCGGCGACCCGCACCCCGACCGCACGGCCACCCTCGACGAGGACCTCGTCGACGGTGGTGTCGAGGCGAACCTCGCCGCCGAGGGCCTCATAGCGGGCGACGAGCGCGTCGCGGAAGGCCGAGGTGCCGCCGATGGGGCGCGAGAGCCAGCCGCGGGCGAGGTACCCGAGCATCATGAGGAGAAAGAGCATCGGCGCCTCGGGGGGCAGGATGCAGGTGAGTACGCGCCGCAGCGCCTCACTCTTGAGGTTGGCGGCCGTCCAAGCGCCGACGTTGCTGCGATAACGAAGGATCAGGCCGAGCTCGCCGCGCAGCTCCCAGAGGCCGCGTAGGCGATCTCCGATCGTTTGCAGCTCGGGCGGCGGGTCGATCTGCGGCTCGATCGCCGGGATCATCGCCGCGGCCTCCATCATTCGATCGATCGCCTCGCCGTCGTCGGGCGCGATCTGACGTAAGCTGGCGCCCAGGGCCGCAAGGTCGGCGCCGATGGTCACGCTCCATCCTTGCCGGACATCGCGTACAGTGACGAACTCTCGGAGCGGTCGGATGATGACGGGCGGGACGATCTGGAGCTCCTCGTAGATCCGGGCGAAGGGACCGCCGGTGAGCCAGTGGATGCAGCCGTCGATGGTATATGGGCCGCGGGTCCAGGCCGTGCAGACGCCGCCGAGCGCGAGGTTGTGCTCGAGGATCGTCACCTTCCAGCCGTTCGCGAGCGCATAGCAGCCGGTCGAGAGGGCGGCGAGTCCACCGCCGATGATGAGCATATGGGGTCGTGACATCGCGGCGATCTTGACTCTCCCGTCCCGCAAGAGTCGCGAAAAAATCGCGGTTTTTACGGCCAAACGCGGTGATGAATGCTGCTGGAGCGAGCGTGACGATAGTGTCGCAGAGATATGACGATCCTGGCACACCGGCGTGCAACCGCGCCACCGACGCGAGGCCGTGGCGCTCCTTCACGGACGCCCGCATGTCCTGCATCACTGCCCGCGCGAGGCTCTCCGCGATTGCGGTGGGGTCGTGCAGGTGCTGCCTGGCTTTCTCACCAGGTGTGTCGGGTCGCGCTATCGTAGCGGCCCGGCGCGAGGATGTCGTTGGGATCGAGCATGACTTTCAGTCGACGCAAGAGCTCGACCGAGCTGCCCGCGAGGCCGTCGAACAGCCGCATTGACTGGACCCCCAGACGATACGGCGAGAATCCGGCCGCCGTCAGGGTCGTCAGCAGCTTGTCGTGGCAGGCGAGCGCCCGCTCGTCCTCTCCTGGGTGGTCCCGATCGTAGACGATGGCGCCGGTCACCTCGAGGGTCCGCTCATGACTCGAGATCAAACCAATGTTGGGTTCGAAACCGTAGTCCGCCGAAATCTCGTCCATCAGTCGAACTGCGACGGAGACGTCGGCCCCACGCGCAGGCAGGGTCGGACAGTACCAGAGGACCCCGCAGCCGTCGCGATGGATGTCCCGATCGGCCCGTTGCTGAGCGCCCTTTCGCCAGTAGCACATGCGCAGGGGCCCGTCCGATGCGCCGCCGGTGAAGAGGTGGTCGAAGATGGAGTCTTCACTCGGCAGGCCAACCGCGTCGTCCTCACCCACGCACTGCCGACGCGACGGCGCCTCGAAGACGAGTTCATCGACGTGAGGTCGAAAGACATCCTCGACGTGTCTCCGAAACGCGGCGCCGATCTCTGCTGTCGGCGCGTGGATCACTCCGACGCCGTTCCACAGGCCGATGCCGCCCAGTTGCTGCAAGCCGCGGCGCCGCTCGGCGAGCGAGCGAGCGTCGTCGCGCGCCCATGGGCAGGACTGAAAGATGGAGAACAGCCGAAAATCGTTGAGGAACCGCAGGCCGACGGGGATCCGGCTCAAGCGCAGCTTGCGGGTCGCCTCGATCGCGTCGGCCAATTGCGCGTCGCTGCTCATACGAAAGGCGAAGGGCTGCAATGACACGGGCTTTGGTTGCAGCCACAACGCGATCGACGTGACGATCCCGAGGTTGGACTGGGTGAAGAGGCTGTCGACCGAGGGACCGACCCCCCAGCGCGAGAGCGCCGCGAGGCGAGAATCGGGACAACCCCTGAATCCCGTGTGGATCACGGAGCCATCCGGAAGCACGACCTCTGCGCCGCAGACGTTGCTGAAGCGATCGGCCCAGGGCCCCATTCCGTGGCCCCTCTCGACCGTATTTCCAATGATGCTCGCGTCGGCAGGACCACCGATGCCGTCCATCAGGAGACTGGAGCCCTGCTCTTGCAAGAAGTTCGTGAGCTGACGGAAGGTGACGCCGGGCTCGACCGTGACGTGGGCCATGGATTCGTCGTAATCGACGATGCGGTCGAGGCGCCCGAGGTCGAGCAGCACCGCGCCGCTGAGCGT
>Ga0209480_10001166_pt1 | contig 19438 bp, 20 predicted proteins | sample JI61114C2DNA_FD_187501 | JGI IMG/M metagenome (GOLD analysis project Ga0209480, IMG submission 187501) | Wastewater effluent complex algal communities from Wisconsin, to seasonally profile nutrient transformation and Carbon sequestration -... | ecosystem: Engineered > WWTP > Effluent > Algae... | reverse complement strand
CAATCGTGCGTTCTAATAACGATGTTTTTCCAGAACCGGGAGAACTCACTAAATTGATAGCAAAGATATTCTTGGCATCAAAATAACCTCTATTTCGTTCCGCCAACAAATCGTTTTTATGCAAAATTTCCCTTTCTAAATCAATTTCTTTAAACGAATGAGGATTGTGGTTATGATCGTCATCGTGATGATGGTGCTCATGACTGTGATTGTGGTCATGACCGTGTTCATGACTATGAGAATGTTCATGATGCTCGTGTCCGTGATAATGGGCATGAGAATGCTGAACGCTGTTGCCATTTACTTTTTGGATTCTAACTTCATTATCATCGGAATTGCATCCACAAGTTACACACATAGAATGGAAATATTAGTTTATTATTAATTTCTTTATTTTCAATTCTTTACCCGAAATAATAGTTTTAAATGGGCTATTGCATTGGGGACATGAATCATAAATCTTTTCTAAATGATATTCGGTGTCACATTCTGCACAAATAGCAATACCTTCAGGTTCAAATATAATGATTTTGGAATTTTCTAAAACGGTGTTTTTTGCAGCTAATTCCCAAACAAAATATAAAGATTGAATTTCTACTCCGGACAGTTTTCCTATTTCTAAAACAATTTCTAAAACTTTTTCACCATCGGCGGCATCTACCTCATTTTCAGTTGTCTTAATAATAGAAGTTACTATAGATAGCTCGTGCATAATTACATTAAATAGATTAGCCTCTAATTATGATATTCACAAATAAACAATTAATTTTTTTAAAATTATATGATAAATATCATATTTATAATACATATAATACAATATATTTGATAGATTACAAGGTTTATAAAAATTATTAATTTTTTCAAACAATACATTATGGAACAAAAGATCAAAACCAATGAAACGTATTACGAAAGTATCATTAGACAAGGATACAATCGTAGAGATTTTTTAAAGTTTGTTGCATTTATTGGAGCCTATATGGGGGTAGAATCATCAGCTTTAGGGCAAATTGCCAAGACGCTTTCTACAAAACCAAGATTACCAGTGATTTGGGAACATTTTCAGGAATGTACCTGTTGTAGTGAATCTTTCATTCGTTCTGATCATCCTATTGTTGCTGATATTATTTTAGATAAAATTTCTCTTGATTATACGCTCACTTTAATGGCTGCTTCAGGATATCAAGCCGAAGCTGCTAAGAAAGCCACTATGGATAAATACAAAGGAGAATACATTCTTTGTGTAGAAGGCTCAATTCCTATGGGTGACGACGGAAATTACTGTTGTATTGGCGGTAGAAGCGCAATCGATATAGTGAAAGAAGCTGCCGCTGGGGCCAAAGCAATAATTGCTTGGGGAAGTTGTGCCACTACAGGTTGTGTTCAGGCTGCAAAACCAAATCCTACAGGAGCCGTTCCAATACAGGATATTATCACTGATAAACCTATTATAAATGTTCCTGGCTGTCCACCTATTGGCGAAGTAATGGCAGGAATTATTGTGCACGTAGTTGCTTTTGAACGTTTACCAGAATTAGACAATGCAGGAAGGCCTAAAGCGTTCTATTCTAAACGAGTTCACGATAGTTGTTATAGAAGACCATATTTTGATGCTGGACTATTTGTAGAAAATTTCGACGATGAAAATGCCAAAAAAGGATATTGCTTGTATAAAGTAGGTTGCAAAGGACCAACAACTTATAACGCTTGTGGCAACATCAAATGGAATGGTGGTGTAAGTTACCCTATCCAATCTGGACATGGTTGCTTAGGTTGCAGTGCCAAAGGTTTCTGGGACGCAGGTAGCTTCTACTCAAGAGACTTAGCAATAGGTGGCGGAATCGAAAGCGATGCCGATACTTTAGGAAAAGTAGCTCTTGGAGCTGTAGGTGTTGGAGTTGTAGCTCACGCAGCACTTTCTAATGTTTCTAAGCGAAAAGAATTAGAGCGAAGAATAGCTGAAGGAATCAAAGTAGAAGAAAAATTAAAAGATTAACAATCAAAAATATATCAAAATGGCAGAAAGAATCGTAGTTGACCCAATTACAAGAATTGAAGGACATTTAAGAGCTGAAGTTGAAATTACAGATGGTACCATAAAAGAAGCTTTTTTATCCTCAACAATGGTAAGAGGTCTGGAAAATATAGTTAAAGGTAGAAATCCTAAGGATGTTTGGGCTTTTGTTCAAAGAACTTGTGGTGTTTGTACCACTGTTCACGCTACTACATCTGTAAGGGCAGTTGAAGATGCCTTAGGAATCAAAGTTCCGCCCAATGCTGAAATGGTTCGAAACATCATGACTGGAGCATTGTATATTCACGATCACGTTGTTCACTTTTACCACCTTCATGCCTTTGATTGGGTAGATGTAGTAAGTGGATTAAGTGCTGATCCTGTGAAAACTTCACAATTAGCCCAAAGCATTTCCAATTGGCCAAAAAGTTCTCCGGGTTATTTTTCTGATTTACAAAAAAGACTGAAAAAATTTGTAGAAAGCGGACAATTAGGAATTTTCGCCAACGGATATTGGGGACATCCTGCAATGAAATTACCTCCAGAAGCCAATTTGATGGCAACCGCACACTATTTGGAAGCTTTAGAATGGCAAAAAGAAATTGTAAAAGTCCATGCTATTTTTGGTGGAAAAAATCCGCATCCTAATTATTTGGTGGGTGGAATGGCTTGCGCTATTAATATTGATGATGCCAGCGGACTCAACGCCGAAAGATTAGCAATGGTTCAAAAACTGTTAATCCAAGGAAAAGAATTTGTAGAACAAGTCTATATTCCTGATGTGTTGGCTATTGCTGGCTTCTACAAAGATTGGGGTGCAATCGGAGGTTTCCATAATTTTATGAGTTTTGGTGATTTCCCAATGCAAGGCTATAATAATACCGACAATAGTACTTTCAAATTCCCTTCAGGAGTCATATTAAACAAAGATTTGACTAAAGTACATAATCTTGACTTAAGAGAATTAAAAACTGTCGAAGAATACGTAAACAATTCTTGGTACGATTATTCAGGTGACGGAAATGCAGGTAAACACCCTTGGAGTGGCGAAACCAAAATTAACTACACAGGTCCAAAACCACCTTACACACACCTTGATGTCGATAAAAAATACAGTTATATCAAAACACCAAGATGGAAAGGTCAAGCTATGGAAGTGGGTCCATTAGCAAGAACATTAATTGGATATGCTTCTGGAAGACCTGAATACAAAGAGATTGTGGATGCAACCTTATCTAAATTGCAAGTTCCAGCGGGCGCACTTTTCTCAACTTTAGGAAGAACCGCTGCAAGAGCATTGGAAACTCAATTAGTAGCAGGTTGGAATTTGGAATTCTTTGATACACTTATCAATAACATCAAAAATGGGGATACCAGAATGTCTAATATGGAAAAATGGGAAACCAGTACTTGGCCATCTGAAGCAAAAGGTGTTGGTTTAGTTGAAGCTCCTCGTGGTGCTTTAAGTCATTGGATTGTAATAAAAGATGGTAAAACTGAAAATTACCAACAAGTAGTTCCATCCACTTGGAATGCTTCTCCTAGAGATCCAAAAGGACAACGCTCCCCTTATGAAAGTGCTTTATTAAACACTCCCGTGGCTAATTCGGAACTTCCATTAGAAATCATTCGAACCATTCACTCATTCGACCCTTGTATTGCTTGTGCCGTGCATTTGTATGACGAAAATGGAAACATTATCAATCAAGTAAATGATATTTCTGTTTGTAATGTCTAGTAACCTTAAATTCAATTTTTATGGCAATACAAGAATATAAAAGAGCCTATATCTGGCAACTGCCGGTTAGGATATTTCATTGGGCCAATGCATTAGCAATAACAGTTTTAATTGTTACAGGGCTTTTGATTTCGCATCCACCTGGAATTATTTCTAATGGGGAAGCTGCTACTCAGTTCTGGTTTGGGTACATCCGCAAAATTCATTTTATGAGTGCTTATGTGATGGTCGCAGTATTAATAATGAGAGTCTATTGGGCTTTCGTTGGTAATAAATATTCCAGTTGGAAAATCTTTGTTCCTTTCGATAAAGAAGGATGGTCAAGTGTTTGGCATACACTAAAACACGATATTTTCCTTCAAAACGAAAAAGAATACGATTACAAAAAAAGCATCTTTGTGGGACACAATGATATTGCTGCGGTTTCCTACTTGGTTATGTTTATTATGGCCTTTGTAATGATTTTTACAGGATTTGGCTTGTATGCAGATAATGCTACTTGGTTTTTTCCAAAAATGTTTGCTTGGGTTCCAGAATTCTTAGGCGGTGATATGAATACGAGAGTAATACATCACTTGACAATGTGGGGATTTATTTTGTTTTCTGTAGTGCATGTATATCTCGTCTTTTTCCATGATTGGTTAGAAGGACGAGGCGAAACCTCTGCAATGGTCAGTGGCTACAAATTTGTAAGGACCGAAAGAACAAAAACTACACCCAAAAAAGAACCAATAAAGGAGCCCATAAATCAAGACTAATTATCAAATTCCCTGATTCATTCAGGGAATTTTTTTAGTAAATTTAATTTTCAAATTTAGCGTTATGCAAGAAGAAATATTTCCGCACAAATCCGATAACTTTCATACTAATGGAAATGAAATTTTAATTCTAGGAATTGGAAATTATTTAATGGGAGACGAAGGAGTTGGCGTACATTTTGTCAATACCCTTGACGAATCTGAATTTCCAAAAAACATCACTTTTATGGATGGTGGAACAGGTGGATTCCTGCTTATTCCCTATATCGAAAGCCATCGTATCGTGATTATTGTCGATGCTACAATGGACGGCAAAGAAGTGGGAACCGTTTCTCTTTTGAAACCAAAATTTTCCAATGATTTCCCACAATCCTTGAGCGGACACAACTTTGGACTCAAAGATATGGTAGAAATTTTGACTATGTTCGATCGAATGCCAGACATCTATCTCTACACCGTTACCATAGATACTATGTATCCAATGGTAACTGAATTATCTCCAAAAGTACAAGCTTCGTTAGCCGTTGTAAAATCTAAAATCCTAGAATTATTAGAAGAAATACAAACCCAAAAAAAGAGTTTAATTGAATCCTAAAATGGTAAAAATAACGATTTCAGGAAGAGTTCAAGGCGTTGGATTCAGGCCGTTTGTATATAATTTAGCCAAAAAACACAACATCAAAGGTTTTGTAACCAATGTCGAAAAAGGCGTTTTAATTCAAGCTTTGGCTGATGAACAAAATCTCGACGATTTCTATGACCTAATTCTAGCTCAAAAACCACAAAGTTCCCAGATTACAGCTACTCAAAAAACAACTATTCTTTCAACGGAAATATTCGAGGATTTCGTAATAAAACCTACTGCTCCTAACCTACTCATCGATATTCCGTTGACTCCCGATTTTGCAATTTGCCAAAGCTGTTCCAATGAAATGCTAGATACTGAAAACCCTAGGTATTATTATCCCTTCACGACTTGCACGCAATGCGGTCCAAGATATTCTATAACCAAAAAGTTCCCATTCGAAAGAATCAACAACAGCATTGACGAATTTATAATGTGTGAAAGTTGTTCTCAGGAATATAAAAACAGCGACGACATACGGTTTCATTCCCAAACCAATTCTTGCCCTAACTGCGGAATTACCTTAAAATTCACAACCAATTCAGGAGAAATTATATCCGAATCGAATACTGAAATTTTCAAAATCATTGCCGAAAAACTGGCTTTGGGAAATATAATTGCCCTGAAAAATACCGCAGGCTACTTATTGATTTGTGATGCCACAAACGAAGAAGCTGTAAAAGAATTAAGGGTTCGAAAAAGAAGACCAACCAAACCTTTTGCTGTTTTATTTAAAGACACCAATACAATTAGTAACTATTTATATTTAAACAATTTAGGGAAATCTACATTAAGCTCCACTGAAGCTCCAATTGTCATTTTAAATAGTAGAAATACTTTGGATTTAGCAGTCAACCAAATTGCTCCAAATCTGGAAACCATTGGTGCAATGATTCCAAATTCGGGAACCTTACAATTGGTTACAGCCAATTTTGACAAACCCATTATTGCCACAAGTGCTAATTTTCACGGTTCGCCAATTGCCAGTTCAGAAAAAGAAGTAACCAAAACTTTAAAAGAAATAGCCGATTATTTTTTGCACAATTCCCTGAATGTTTTACATCCACAAGATGATTCGGTTATGAAGTTCTCAGAGAAATATTCGAAGAAAATAATTTTGAGACGTTCTCGTGGATTTGCTCCCAATGTATTGGATTTTAAAATACCGAAATGCAACGAAAAAATACTATGCTTTGGCAGTGATTTGAAAAACACCATTACCCTTTTACCCAACAACAATTGCTATACAAGCGAATACATTGGTGATTTAGAAAATTATGATACTTATTTGCGATATGAAAAAACAATCGAAAACTACCATAAAATATTCAACTTTGAACCCGAAATAGTACTTTTTGACGCACATCCAAAATACATAAGTTCACAATTAGCCGAAAGTATTGTCCATTCTGAAAACGAAATTTATTATCAAAAAATTCAGCACCACAAAGCACATTTTGCCGCCATTCTGGGTGAAAAAAATCTTTGGAAATCGGAGGAAAAAATACTTGGAATTATTTGGGATGGAATTGGTTATGGCGACGACGAACAAATTTGGGGCGGTGAGTTTTTCGAATATCAGAATAATGCAATAAACAGATTGGGACATTTAGACTATTATCCTTGGGTTTTGGGGGACAAAATGTCTAAAAACCCAAAGATTTCGGCTTTATCAATAAGCGATTCCAATCCTTTAGTTAGAAACTATTTCGATGACAATGAATGGGCTATTTACACCAAAACGATTCAGAATCCTAGGATTGAAACTTCGTCAATGGGGCGATTGTTTGATGCCGTTGGATTCATTCTAGGATTTCATCAACCCATTTCTTTTGAAGGGGAAGCGGCAATTTATTTAGAAAAATTAGCTCAAAAATACTATTCAACTCCTGAAAACAAGCTTATTGATTATCTCGAAAATATAGATATGGCAGCTAATTGTATTCCAACTAAATCACTTTTTGAGATCATAATTAACCATCACCAAAAAGGAATTTCAGTTGGTGAAATTGCGGCTAACTTTCATTACACCTTAATTAAGTGCATCGAAAAAGTGGCTTCAACCAATAAAATTCGTACATTAGCTTTTAGTGGTGGAGTGTTTCAAAATTCGGTTTTGGTTGATATGATTTACGAATTTTTATCCAACAATTTCGAGGTTCATCTGCATGAAAACTTTTCTCCAAACGACGAAAATATTTCTTTCGGACAATTGAATTATTACCTAAATATTAAAAATTAATTTCAAAATAATGAATATAAACGAACTATTAGGAACTATCGGGAAAACGGATGAATCGGATAAAATTTCCTATTCTGCCGGAGTGATTATGGCACAAAGCCTCAAAGACATTGGGTTTGACGAAATCAAATACGATGATTATTTGGAAGGTATGAAATCGGTTTTTGATAATTCTTATCCCAAGATTTCTCAAAAACAAGCTATTGCAATTTTCCAAAATTATGTGGCCTTGCTACAGGAAGATTTGAAGGATAGAAATGCCGAATTGGGAAAACTATTCTTGGAAGAAAATGCCAAAAAAGAAGGTGTAATTACACTCGAAAGCGGTTTGCAATTCGAGATATTGGTTCAAGGAACCGGAGATATTCCAACCATTAACGACACAGTAAAAGTCATTTATGAAGGTACTTTATTAAACAAAGACGTTTTTGATTCGACTAAAGACACCGGTGCCATCGACTTGCAACTGGCCGAAACCATTTTGGCTTGGCAAGAAGCTTTGCTATTGATGCCAGTAGGTTCCCGTTGGAAATTATACATTCCACATCATTTGGCTTACGGAGAATATGGCGCACAACCTATGATACAACCTAATTCGACTCTTATTTTTATTATTGAATTGTTAGAGATTGTTTAGTAAAAAATGAAACACAAATTTCCACAAATTAGTATTGAGATTTAATGTTTTTGTTGAAATTTCAAAATCTGTGAAAATCTGTGAAATCTGTGGCAAAAAATCAAAATTTTTATGAAATACCTAACCGAATACAGAAATCCTGAGCTTGTAAAGCACTATATCGCCGAGATTGGTAAAATCATTACTCGACCTTGGAACATCATGGAAATTTGTGGCGGTCAAACCCATTCGTTAGTAAAAAATGGACTTTTAGATTTGCTTCCCAAACAAGTCCGAATGATTCACGGTCCAGGTTGTCCCGTTTGTGTCACTCCTATTTCATTGATTGACAAAGCCATTGAACTCTTAAAACAAGGCTTTATTGTTTGCTCTTTTGGCGATATGATTCGGGTTCCGGGTTCGACCAAAAGTTTACTCCAAGCCAAAGCCGATGGTGGCGATTTGAGAATTCTATATTCACCACTTGAAGCCGTCAATATTGCGGTGGCAAATCCAGATAAAGAAGTAGTTTTCTTTGCCGTAGGCTTCGAAACGACTGCACCAAGCAATGCGCTTTCCGTTATTCACGCTGCTAAATTGGGTATAAATAATTACTCAATTTTAGTTTCTCACGTATTGGTTCCACCAGCCATGGAAGCCATTTTATCCGACAAATTTTGTACCATCGATGCCTTTTTAGCAGCAGGTCACGTTTGCACGATTATGGGATTGGACGAATACCATCCCATTGCTGAGAAATATAAAATTCCGCTTGTCGTAACTGGTTTCGAACCGGCTGATTTAGTTCAAGGTATTTATCACGCTGTACTTCAATTGGAAAATGGCGATTATTTTGTGGATAATCAGTACAAACGAATGGTCAAACCCGAAGGCAATCTAAAAGCCAAAGAAGTCATTTACGATGTTTTTGAAATTGGGGAACAAGAATGGCGTGGCATTGGAAAAATTCCAGAAAGTGGCTTTGTTATGACCGAAAAATACAAAAAATACGACGCCAATAAGAAGTTTTCTATTGAAGTATCACTAAGCGAAAAAGACAAAAATTGTATTGCTGGAGAAATCCTGAAAGGTATCAAAAAACCTCACGAATGTCCTGAATTTGGTAAAAATTGTAAACCGTCGAATCCTCTTGGTGCGCCAATGGTTTCTTCTGAAGGAGCTTGTGCAGCCTATTATCACTATTCCATTTAATATATGATAGGATTTATTATCACGGCCTATGCTGGCTTGGAACACGCTTTTGAAGCCGACCATTTACTGGCAGTCAATAGTCTAGTCACAAACAGGAATACACTAAAAGAATCGGTTAAAGATGGTGTGTTTTGGGGAATTGGACACACGTTGACAATTTTTGTAGTGGCTATCTTGATGATTGGTTTCAAAGTCGTTGTTAGTGAACAAGTTTTTAGTTATCTCGAAGCAGCTGTTGGATTGATGTTGATTTTTTTAGGGATTTACCGCATGTCGAAATTGTTAAAAAAAAACACCCACACTCACACCTATTCTCACAGTCACACACTTTCCAAAACCGATCCAAAAAGTCATTTGCATTGGCATACTTATTCGCATTCGCACATCATAACGAATTCAAATCACACGCATCCCAATAAATCAAATAGTTTTAGCGCAGCTTTTGGAGTGGGTTTGGTTCACGGTTTGGCAGGAAGCGGAGCCTTAGTAGTATTGGTACTTTCACAAATGAAAACTACTTTAGAAGGATTAATTTACATCTTAATTTTTGGACTAGGTTCCATTATCGGGATGTTTTTGGCCTCGGGATTGCTAAGTCTTCCCTACGGAAAATCAATTCTAAAATCCCAAAAACTACAATTTGTGCTCATCATTATTTCTTCGCTACTTTGTATTTTGTATGGTGGAAAAGTGATTTATGAGAATCTTTTCTGAAAATCATTACAAGAGTTTAGCCTCTAATTTTTCATAACTCATTTTGAGAAATTGAAAAATTTAATATATTTATCAAAAAATTTAAACTAAACCTTTATGAAAAAGAAATTTTTAATTATTGTAATGCTTCTTGGAACATTTACTTATTCGAATGCACAAAACATTGGCGACATCACAAAGGCTGCTGGTTCAACCGCCACCAAACAAGCCACTTCGGCTGCGGCTAGCTCTTTTGATGTTGCCAGCATTTCAAATCAAGTGATGGGAGTACTTTCTCCAAAATTAAAATTAACCGATGCTCAAAAACCACTAGTAAATTCATTGGTAAATGAAACTTTGAACAAAAAGAAAAACATTTTACCAACTGCACTTTCAGACAAAGCAGGTTATGCTTCTAAAATGTTAGGAATCAGCAATGGTTTTACTTCAAAAATGAAAGGACTTATTAAACCTGAACAATACAAAGCACTTTTGGGTATCTTACCTAAATCAGCTTCATCAACATCTGCTTTGACAAAAATGTTGTTTTAGTATTTAAAAAAATAGATTTCTATTTAAACCGAGACTTTGTTTCGGTTTTTTTATGCTTAAAAAATAATTTTAATTAATTCAAGTTGCTAGTTTAGATAGTTTAAAAAACAAAGCAGAGGTTAAGTAAATTTGTTTTGCGAACCAATAAAAAGAGCCCATACTTTGTAAAGATAAAATTATATCAATTTACATAATTATTATCTCGCAAAAGCGCAAAGACGCAATGTTTCGTGTGCTTTCTTTGTGAAAAATCTTCAAAAAAAATTAGAATTGAAAGTGTGAATTTGTAGAAAAAGAAATTAAAAAGTATATCCTATCGAAGTTATAATCCCCCAATCGTTTTTAGCATTTCCACCTTTAGTAGGCTCATTATCAAAATTTTCATAGAGTTGAACATTCAGATAAAGGTCTGAAATAAGTTCATATTTTGCTGATAAATCATATTCAAGTCTGACTCTGCCAAACGAAGTTAGAGAAGGATACAAATCCAGACCGCTAGTAATATCAATTTTAGGATGTCGGTATTTAAACCACTTGACTTGTGTTCCCAATGTTGCTTCTAAATTTTCTGAGGTTGTCATGCTAACAATCGTTTTTTCTTGATTGGCCACTAAACCACCCATCACATTAAACCGAATGGAGTTGGTTCTGGCAATATCATAGCCTACTCCATATCCAGCTTGCACTCTATAATCTAAGTCGAGTTCAGTATTTTGCTGGACTTGCGCCGAAATACTGGTTTGCCATTTTTTGGGTAAAAAATGACTCAACGTAAATCCAACCGTATTATTTTTGGACAACTGCGTTCCATCATCGGTTTGCAGACTTTCTAGTTTGAATTGAGTCGAATAATAGGTAGTTCTGTAGGTAACTTTCGAGTTTAAACTGTATTGAAAGATATCACTGGCTTTGGTATAAGTCAATCCTAAATCAAGAGAACCATCTATTTTTTGGAAAAAGGAACGTTTGATGGGGACAATCAAAACAATGTCCCACAAGCGTTTGGCAACAGTGTCCGTTACGGTAATGATATCTACAGTGGACAATACTTTTGACCTTTTTAAACGGCCAAAATACTTTTGACCCGAATTCAACCGTATTTCAAAATATTTAGTAGAATGAATCGAATTGATTTTATCAAATTCAATACTAATCGCTTTCATCGCATCGGTACTCAAATTGAGCAAACCATATTCAAATTTCTTTAATTCTCCTGTAATTCTGTCTCCATTTCGCAGATAAATAGTGTCGTTTTTCTGGGCCTGAACGCTCAAAAAAGTGAAGCAGAGAAAAGCAATATAAATAAATAAATTCCTTGCCTACAATTCGCTTGTGTTTCAAACCCGGATAGAGAGGATCATTTAAAAATGTTTCATTATTGGTTCCTGTATCTAAAACTATAGGAAGCGTATATTCTGGAGGAACACCAGCACAAGCAGTATATAAAGCTAATTTACCTATTGGGATTCCTAATCCACAAACACCCAAATCACCCAATCCAAGGATTCTGCCACCATCGGTTACTACAGTAAAACGAATGTCTTCTTCAGGCCAGTTTTCAAGAATTTCTTTGATGTGGTCTTTTTGATTAATCGATATAAAAAGTCCTCTAGTTCGTCTTGTGATGTGTCCTAATTTTTCGCAAGCCTCACCAACAGTTGGTGTATAAACCAACGGTAAAAATTTAGCAGGATTATTACTAATCAGATTAAAAAACAAAGTTTCATTGGTTTCCAATAAGTTAGCTAAATAGATATACTGATTAATTGGAAGTTCAAATTGATCCAACTGTTCATTTATTCTTAGCATTTGTGTTTCAATCGTTTCAATTTGAGCAGGTAACAATCCTTCTAAACCATATTTTTTTCTCTCTTCTAATGTAAATGCGGTTCCTTTGTTTTTTCTTGGGTCACGTAATAGAGTATAACCTTTATTTTCTTTCATATTAATACTTTTTGCTATTAAGAACAATGCTTTAAAAATAGTAAAAACTTGTCATTATTTTTTTTTATTCTGTAAATAGCAATAAAAACGAGCATATTTTCTTTTGACACTAGTTAAGAAGGTCTAAATCTAGATTGATATTAAACTTCAGTCAAAGTCACTATAAATAATTACACAGTATAAACGTATTGAAAAATCATAAAAAATAGCTAATTTATTAGGAATTAGTGGGGTTTTAAAACAAATAATATTTTTAAAATTACAGCTTTATTACGGTTTCGCTAACCAAAAAAAATCCTCCAAAGCATAATTGACTTTGAAGGATTCAAAAATTAGCAAAAGCTATCTTTATTAATCAATTTAACTGTTTTTTATAATTATTCATGAGCATGAGCTAAACTTGAATTCAAATAAAAGAACAATCGTAAAGTGTGATTCATATCATACTGATAACCCGTAGCTTTTTGTTGATAGACATTCATATAACCAAAATCAAAACTCAATTTGGGATTGATAGATTGTTTGATTCCAACAAATAATCGGTTTTGATCAAAAGTGTTATAGACAATATCTTTTCCAAATTGAATTAATAATTCATCTGAAACAACCAATAACGGTGCTTTTTTACTCTTAAAAACAGGAATATTGGTACTAATTAAATACCTCACTCTATTCGAGAATTTATTTTCTCCTGTTGATACATCATTGACAATTATTTCTTGCCAGCGCTGTTCGTTTCTTAACCTTTGAAGAATACTAACTTTCCCTGACTTGGTATTCATTTGAACTTGTTGATAAATTCGATTTTCATCCGAAAAAGTACTCCAAGTAGGATTTTTTGGTGCCAACCACATATGAGCATAACCACCAGTAAAAGAGAACTTTGAATTTGGAATATAAGCAATACCGCCTCTTAAAAAGAAAAAATTATTGTCTTGAAAAAAGTCATTCGTTCTAAGATGAACATCGGCGGCAATTCCCCAATGCTCACTAAATTTTGTAACCGAATTAAGAGAAACCCAAGTTTGAAATTGTTCATTAATTTCTTTTTTTTTGACTGTTTGGGATAAAAGTACTAATGGAAATAGTATAAATAGTACCTTAAGTAGATTTGATTTCAAAATAGAAAAATTTTAGTTATGTTGTAATTTTACGGTTGCAAATTTACTTTTTTCTCTTCTTTTGACCCATGTTTAACGCGCTAAATCAACGTTTCGAACTTAATTTATATCAATTCAAAATAGAACTTATAGGTCTCAAAAAATTATATACAAGAAATATCAAAAAAACAAATCCAACACTTACCAAGTATCTTGGTTTGTTCTTTATTTTGCTAGTCAATTTATTATAACAACCGGAAGTTTAATCGACCATTTCTCAGGATTACATTATTTTGGAGATCCGTATCGATTTGCAATGAATATGATTACTTTCTTTCTTTATTGTATAATGATAGGACTGCTTTTCTTTCCAAGTTTATTATATGGAAATAGGACTATTGAAAAGGAAATAAAAGAAAAATACAGCCACTCCAAACTTTCAAACGAAGTAAAAGAAACCCTTTTATGCCAATTGAATGATTATATGAAAGGAAATGAAAAACCGTATTTAAATGAAAATCTTCTGTTGGATGACATTTCAAAGATCTTAAAAGTAAGTTCGCAACAGATTTCTCAAGTAATTAATGAAAAGATGGGCTTCAACTTCAACGATTTTGTAAATGCGCATCGCATTGATGAAGCTAAAATAATGCTCTTGTCTAATTCCTACTCCAACCTTACCATTGATGCCATAGCTCAAAAATCTGGATTCCGTTCTAAATCGGTTTTTTACACTGCATTTAAAAAACATACTGGCTATACACCAAAGGAATATATTATTAATACTACCAAACCTTCTAGCTAAATAAACTATCAAGTGATTTGCTGACGATTTAACTCAGTTTGCTTATTATCGGATTGAAAGCCTTAGTGAAAACCAAAACAGAATCTCCAATTTGCAAGTTTTCCATATCACTTTCGAAAGCTATTACCTTGATGATTTGGTTGCTACCTGTAATGACCGTGACGACAAAAACGGTGTCTTGCTTTTCGATTCTGGCAATTTGACCAGTGATTTGAACTTTACCACTAATGCTATTATCCGAGAAAACTTCATCGGGAGTTCCGCATCGTTTGATGGTTCCGTTTTCAATGCAAATTACTTGAGTTGCTAAGCGAAACACCTCGTTTAAATCGTGACTTACCATAATAGTGGTTGAACCTAAAAGTTGGTGCGCTTGGGCAATTTCGTTTTGCAAAGTAACGCGCATTTCGGCATCGAGAGCCGAAAGTGGTTCGTCTAAAAGTAATAATTGTGGTTTTCGAGCTAAAGCACGTGCCAATGCCACACGTTGTTTTTGTCCGCCTGATAATCCATTGGGTTTGTGTTTGCGGAACTCTAATAATCCAAAAATAGAAAGCAATTTATTTACAGCAATATCATCTTTTAGAGCTTGTGCAAATTGGATATTTTCTTCCACAGTCATATTCGGAAACAGCGCATAATCCTGAAACATCAAACTGATATTTCGTTGTTGTGGCACAATATTAATGCGTTTTTCTGAATCATACCAAACGATGTCACCAAACTTGATGATCCCTTTGTCAGGAGTTGTAAGTCCTGCCAAAATTCGCAAAAGCGTTGTTTTTCCCGCTCCGGATGAACCAAATAAAGCCACTAATTCCCCTGTTTTGATTTCTGTTTTAACGACTAAATTGACCTTACCATTTACAGTAAGCATCATTTTATGGATGTCGATATAAATTACATTATTTTCCATCCATCGTATTTTTTATTGACACTGTAAATCGTAGTCAGCAAGACCAACGAAACCACAAAAAGAATAAAAGCATATTGATTAGCCGCCCCAAAATTGAGCGATTGCACTTCGTCATAAATAGCAATGGAAGCCACACGAGTTTCGCCAGGCATATTGCCACCCACCATTAGAACAATTCCAAATTCGCCAATGCTGTGAGCAAAAGTGAGCGCAATAGCAGTGATGATTGACGGTTTTATATTGGGAAGCAAAACCTTGAAAAAAGTAGTCGTTTTTGACTTTCCTAAAGTATAAGAAGCTTCACGCAAACTATCTGGCAAGGAACGAAGTCCAGTTTGCAAAGGTTGAATCATAAAAGGCAAACTAAAAAGTACCGAAGCAATCAAAACTCCTTCGAAAGTAAATGCCAATCGCAAATCGAAAGTTTCTGCCAGCCATTTTCCGAAAAAATTACGTGGACTGTACAAAACCAACATATAATACCCAATTACCGAAGGCGGCAAAACCATCGGCATACTAACAAGCGCTTCCACAAAAGGCTTTAATTTGAATCGAGAATAAGCCAACCAATAGGAAAATGGCAAGCCAATGATGATTAAAATCAGCGTGGTGGAAAGAGCCAATTTAAACGTAATCCACAAAGTTTGAACAAAAGCAGCATCCATAATTTAAGTTCTGTTTTATTGTTTTTTCATTAGTGATACTTCATTGGCTTTAACCATAGCTTCTATAGAATCTCCAACAACTATTTGAAGCGCATCGATTGCTCGAGTCGTGATAGCTGACGTAATAATCTGCTGCTGAAATTGAAGTGTTATTTTGCTCAACAATTCACCACGTTCCACCTTTAAAACTTGACATTGCATACGGTTTCGCAAACTAATTAAACCCGACAAATTTTTGGCAAGGGACACTTCAGTTTCTTTGAATACAAGGTCGATGGTATTCGATTTTTGTAACCAATCTGTTCGTATCGCCGACTCAATAAGCAAAGCCGAAAAGTTTTGTCCATTTACATCCACATCAACTAGCAAGATTGCTCCCGATTGTTGTATTTGTGTTATAATACCTGTTAGTACATTCATATTTAAGGAACTAAAAATCCGTATTTTTCAAAAATGGGTTTGCATTGGTCACTCAAAACAAATTTCACAAACTTCGCCGCTTCTGGATTACTTTGCCAACTTTTGATTAAAACCATTGCTTGCTCAACTGGTTTGTAACTTTTGGTATCGAGTACAAAATAAGTCCCTTTCATCTCTGGAGACATCGCCAAAGAAAGTGCTAAAAATCCAATTTCGGCATTTCCGGTTTGGGCAAATTGTGCCGTTTGGGCAATATTATCTGCATATACTATTTTGTTTTTAACTTTGTCAAAAAGTTTGTAATATTTCAAACATTCGACGGCTCTATCGCCATAAGGAGCTAAATCGGGTTTAGCAATCGCAATTCGTTTGACATCAGTATTGACAACACAATTCAAACCTTTCGTCACATCAATAGTATTACTCCAAATGACTAATTTTCCAAAAGCATAGGTTTGAATTTTACCCGAAACGATTCCTTGTGATTTTAATTTTTCGGGAAATACTTTGTCGGCAGCCATAAATAAATCGAAATCGGCTCCGTTTGTAATTTGCTGAACTAATGCTCCAGACGCTCCCAAATTTACTATAATTTTCGCTTTAGGATTCTTAAGTTCATATTTTACTTTAATTTCGTTTAGAACAAAACGCAAGTTTGCTGCAGCAGCTACTTTTACCGTTTGTGCCTGTACACTTAAACTAATTAAAAGTACTAAAAATGTGTGTTTTATATTGATTTTCAATTTAAGTATTCAAAATTTAAATTAGCTTTTTGCCTTTAAGAGATTTATGTCATTGATATTGAATTGTTAATCTAAGATTTGATTCTTAAATTACACCAAATGCTAAATTAGCATATCCAATCCACAAAAAGCAAGCATTTTTAAGATAACTTTAATTATTTTATAGTTTTAAAATGCCTAATATTGTATAACATTCTAATCCAAAAACTATGAAAAAAATAATCATCTCCGCTGCAGTAGTATTATCCGTTTTAATTGGCTGTAAATCAAAAGGAAATTCGGCTGATGCCAAAAATTTGAATCTCGTTTTCGAATCAAAAAGTAATAGCAATGTCACCGGAACTGCAACATTTACAGAAAAGAAAGGCAAAGTAACTTTTATTGCCAAAATATCGGGATTAAAACCAGGTATTCACGCCATTCACATTCACGAAAAATCAGATTGCACAGCTGCTGACGGAAGTTCGGCTGGAGGACATTGGAATCCAACCTTCAAAAAACATGGTCAATGGGGAGTTGGAGAATATCATCGTGGTGATATTGGCAATTTTATAGCCGATGAAAAAGGAAACGGAACCATCACGCTAACCACTGATGAATGGTGTATTGGTTGCGAAGATGAAACTAAAAATATTCTAGGAAAAGGATTAATTGTTCATCAAGGTGCCGATGATTTTGTATCTCAACCCGCAGGAAATGCTGGAGCTAGAGTTGCTTGTTCGGCAATTATAAAGTAATTTTCAATTATTTGGACAATAAAGAACATCATTATTTTAAAAATGCCAATGAATGGCGAGAATGGCTTCACGAAAACCATACTAAATCCACGGGAATTTGCTTAATTTTCTACAAAGTAGGTAGTTCATTTGAAAGTATGCGTTGGGAAGAAGCCGTTCAGGTTGCCATTTGCTACGGTTGGATTGATTCGACTGTAAAAAAAATAGATGATGAACGTCGCAGGCAAGTTTTTTCGCCTCGAAAAGACAAAAGTGTTTGGAGCAAACTCAACAAAACCTATATCGATAAACTCCTGAAAGAGAATCTCATTCACGAAAGTGGATTGTCTAAAATTGAAATTGCCAAAAAAAATGGCTCGTGGAATTCACTAGATGCTGTCGAAGATTTAATTATTCCAGAAGACTTGCAATTGGCTTTCGAACAAAATGAAATCGCTTTTGAAAATTATAAAAATTTCAGTCCTTCCTACCGGAAAAGCTATCTTTATTGGCTCAATCAGGCAAAAAGACCCGAAACACGAAATACAAGAATTGTTAAAATCATTGATTTTTGTAATCAAAATAAAAAATCAAGAGAATAATTTTTACTCAAACCCATAAAAAGACATAGCTTTGCAGTACAAATTAAAACAATGATTAACCCTTCGGCAATTGGTTGGATAGACAAATTTTTCTTGAAGCAAAAAACCTCTTTGCTTTCCCATGAGGCGTACTCGAATACTTTTTACAATAAAGTTAGAGAAACTGGATTCATTTATGGTCACATTGTTGCTTTTGACACTCCATTCGAAATTGTTACTAAAGGTTGGCTACAAAACGAAATTTCCAAAGTAGCATTACTCAATACTTTGTTTGGTGCTTACAAACTGACTACAAACGATAGTGATTCTGAAAAATTCATATTAAAAACTCTAGAATTTTATAACGAAATGAATCCACAAGGATTCAATTTGTTTCGAAAAGTATTACCTGATAGTTCCGCTTCTTTAAACTTAGAAAAAATTATTGATAGTAGAGTTCAAACTAATGTGGATATCATTAGCAAGAACTTTTCGCACATAGTGACTAATGCTTTGTTATTTATTGATGTTTTGGCGTATTCTCAATTTTTGGCTCACGGAAAAATCCCCGAAAAGTACCTAAAAAAGCTAGAAGAAGCTATTGTAAGTATTGTTTCATTGGCATTGAAAACCAAATCTAATAAGTCTAAATACGATGATTTACTAATCAAACTTTTTGAGTCTTCAGTTAGATACAGCAAGTTTTCGAAAATAAATGTGCAGTCCCAACATTTTGGAATGGATGAATTAAAATTAGATTATTTTACCACTATATTAGAAAAACAATATTTAGTTGATATGGCTGGAATGGCATTGTGGAGTGACGGAATTATCGAAAAAAACGAAGCTTATTTTCTTTACAAATTAGCCGAATTGATGGAAATTCCTGATGAATTTGTAACCGACAGTATTTCAAAAACCAATGAATTTATTACTAAATACAAAAAAGAAATCCCCTATTTTAATTACTCCAATCCTGTCAAACACTTTTATGATCAAACTACACAAACGGTAGTAACGCTCATTAGCCGAAATAAAAACAGATTGGTTAGAGAAATTGTCCAAAGCAAGGAATTGATGGTTCTACTGGCCTATTCA
>Ga0209480_10001164_pt1 | contig 19446 bp, 15 predicted proteins | sample JI61114C2DNA_FD_187501 | JGI IMG/M metagenome (GOLD analysis project Ga0209480, IMG submission 187501) | Wastewater effluent complex algal communities from Wisconsin, to seasonally profile nutrient transformation and Carbon sequestration -... | ecosystem: Engineered > WWTP > Effluent > Algae... | reverse complement strand
TTGGTCTGGAAATATCATTGGCAGAATATTGGGCAATGATGCGGAATATTCTGGTAGAGCAGAGTTGGCTTACAGTAATGCAAAAACCGCTTTCCAAATTGGCTATACTGAAAGGAAATTCGGGGATTTGCCGGGTGGGGATACTGCCGGCATTCAACAACCAAGTGGGTATAAAGAAAATGCATTGGACGCTAAATTCAAATGGCAGTTGAATAGTCAATGGCTTTTAACTGCAGCATATCAACAGATGCAGCAAAACAATGTCCCTTTGTATCATCGGGTGGCTTTGGAAAATTTTGCATATTATTTGTTTGATCCGCAAAAAAGAAGTTTGAGTTACCTAAAGATTGATGGGAAAACCCAAAATCCAATTTTGTCTAAATTAAGTTTTACTGCTTCTTCGCAAGTGAACAGTGAACGAAGAAATTATTGGCGAAATGGGAATGCCAATCGTTTTATTGAAGAAGATCGAGTGAAAACGATAGGACTTACTGGAGATGTTTTTAGCTTAGTTAATCCCAATTGGACAGCTAATACAGGCGTAGAGTTTTACAGCGACAAAGTGAATAGTTCCAAGCAACAGATCGCAATTACTGGAGGTGCAATAACGAACCAGCGCGGCTTATATCCCAACGGTGCTACTATGCAAAATTTTTCTTTGTATAGTTTGCATCATTTTCAATTTGGAAAGTTGAATGCAGAAGCAGGAGTGCGGTACAATACGCTACAAATCAACGTAGATTCGGCATTGGTGAAACCTTCATCTTTGGTATTCAACGCTGCTTTGCTCTATCAAATTGATCCAACACAATCAGTATATGCTTCTTATAGCACTGGATACAGGGCCCCTAATATTGATGATATGGGCACTTTGGGATTGGTCGATTTTAGGTATGAAGTTCCAGCTTATGGTTTAAAGCCAGAGAAAACCTATAATACAGAAATAGGCTATAAGATGGCTAGTAAAAAGTTGCAACTATCGATGGCATTGTATTACATGCATTTAACCAATATTATTAATCGTGTTCAAGTACAGGGGCAGCAAATTGGCGGATACAATGTCTATATTAAAGAGAACAATCAAGAATCATTTATCAAAGGATTTGAATACGATTTGCAGGTTCAGGTTTCTAAAAAAATATTGATCAATAGTAATGGGGCCTATTCATTTGGACAAAATACCAGTAGGGCAGAACCCATGCGTAGAATACCTCCTTTTAATGGGAGAACATTTATACAATTTACGCAACCTACCATTCAATACAGTGTAGAATATATTTATGCTGCTACTCAAAATAGATTGGCGCAGGGAGATAAAGATGATAATAGAATCCCTAAAGGAGGAACACCAGGTTTTGGCTTAGTCAACTTTCATGCATCAACAAAATATTGGGGAGTAGCATTTAGAACTGGGATAATGAATATTTTGAATACCGATTATCGAATGCATGGAAGTGGAATCAACGGTATGGGAAGAAATTTGTATATTTCTGCCCAATTTAGTTTTTGATGGAACAATTGCTGCAACAACTTTCTACAAGTTTAAAAGGGGAACTGTATTTTGATTTAACTGCTGAGCACCAGATGCAGCTAATGGCTTATTCAACTGATGCATCTGTATATCAAGAGAAACCATTGGCCGTAGCCATACCTCAAAATAATGAGGATATAAAAGCCATCATTGGTTTTGCAAATATTCATTCGATCACCATTATTCCAAGAGCAGCAGGCACATCTTTGGCAGGACAAGTGGTGGGCAATGGAATAGTAGTAGATATTTCCAAACACTTTAATCAAATGATTGAAGTGAATATAGAAGAACGCTGGTGTAGGGTGCAGCCTGGCGTAATTAGAGACGATTTAAATCATTATCTAAAGGGATTTGGGCTGATGTATGGTCCTGAAACCTCTACAGCAAATAGAGCCATGATTGGCGGAATGGTAGGGAATAATTCTTGTGGTTTACATAGTATCGTTTGGGGATCAGCAAGGGATCATTTAATAGAAGCAAATGTTATTTTAAGTGATGGGTCTACAGCAGTTTTAAAAGAAAGTGATCAAGCGGAGATTGCTTCATTGCAAGGTTTAGAGGGAAGCATCTATAATGGCTTGTATGAAATGTTGAATAACAAAGATCGTCAACAATTAATTCGGGATCAGTTTCCAGCGAAAGAAGTTGTTCGAAGAAATACGGGTTATGCATTGGATGCTTTGCTAGATATGCAGCCATTTAACGCAGCCGGCAGCCAATTTAATTTGTGTAAACTACTTGCAGGCTCAGAAGGTACTTTGGCTTTCATAACTGAATTAAAGTTGAATTTACTCCCACTACCTCCCAAAGAAGTGGGAATGGTTGTGGTGCATTGTACCTCTTTGGTTGAATCGTTGTATGCCAATATTGAAGTACTCAAACAGGGGCCAATGGCATCTGAATTGGTAGATAAAATGATCATGGATTTTACTATTGGTCATCCTGAATACCAAAAGAATCGATTCTTTATTGAAGGGGATCCTGCGGCATTATTAATGGTAGAATTCATGGATGATAGCCGTCAAGCTTTAGAGGCTAAAATGAAAGCTACTATTGAAGCATTACAAGCAGCATCGCTGGGATATGCTTATCCTATTTTATATAATACAGATACTAAGTATGCATGGGATATCAGAAAAGCAGGTTTGGGTTTATTGAGGAATTTAAGAGGTGATGCACAGCCGGTCAATTTAATTGAAGATTGCGCTGTTTCTACCAATGATCTCCCAATGTATATTGAAGAACTACAAGAATTGTTGGCGGGTCATGGAGTTATAGCTTCTTATTACGCACATGCAGGTGCGGGTGAATTGCATGTAGAACCCATTATTAATTTAAAATCAAATGAAGGGGTCAAGCAGTTTAGGGCAATTCTTAGCGATACAGCTGCTTTAGTTAAAAAGTACAATGGTTCATTATCAGGCGAACATGGAGACGGAAGATTAAGAGGAGAGTTTATTCCTTCGATGGTGGGCAATGAAGTGTATGATTTGTTTAAACAGGTGAAGCATATATTTGATCCTAAAGGGATTTTCAATGCAGGAAAAATAACCAATACCCCTGCAATGGATTCGCATTTTAGAATGAAACAAAATCAGCCCATCAATTTAGGGAAAACGCTGTTTGATTTTTCAGCGGATGAAGGTATTTTAAGATTGGCAGAAAAATGTTCAGGTTCTGGTGATTGTAGAAAGTCTGAAATTAGTGGGGGATTGATGTGCCCGAGTTTCATGGCCACCCGAAGCGAAAAAAACACCACTCGAGCAAGGGCCAATGTGTTGAGACAATTCTTGAGTGACCCCAACGATGCAACTCCCTATAATCATGCAGAAATTAAAGAGGCAATGGATTTGTGTTTGAGTTGTAAAGGCTGTAAGATAGAATGTCCTTCTAGCGTTGATATCACTAAAATGAAAGCAGAATTTTTGCAACAATATTATGATGCAAATGGAACGCCGTTTCGATCTAAGTTGGTCGGAAATTTTGCTGCTCAAATGAAACTTGCTACACTGTTTAGACCTATGTATAATTTTGTTTTTGGAACAACTGTATTGCGTAAAATAGCCAATAGCTTGGTGGGGTTTCATCCAAATCGTTCAATGCCCCTATTAGGAAAATTTCAATTGAAAAAATGGCATAGTAATAGCGCTGTTCAACATCAAAAGAAAGTTTATTTTTTCTGTGATGAGTTTACCAATTTCTTAGATAGTTCCATTGGGCAAAAAGCCATTTTATTATTAGAACGTTTGGGCTATCAAGTAATCATTCCTGAACATTTAGAAAGTGGAAGATCCTATTTGTCAAAGGGGTTACTCCGCAAAGCTGCTGCTATTGCCAATCAAAATATTCAGTTATTGTCTCCCTTGGTTTCTGATGATTTGCCCATTGTGGGTATTGAGCCCTCCGCTTTGTTAACTCTAAGAGATGAATACAAAGATTTGGCGAACCAAGAAAATAAGACAGCTGCAATCCATCTTGCCCAAAATAGCTTCACTATTGAAGAGTTTATTGCCCGTGAAATAAATACGGGGAATATTCAAGCTGGTTCTTTTACTCAAGAAGCCAAGCATGTTGCAATTCATGGACATTGTTACCAGAAAGTGTTGTCCTCACAGAACTTCAGTAAAGAAATATTGTCATTACCAAAGAATTTTACTGTTGAATTAATACCTTCCGGATGTTGTGGAATGGCGGGTTCTTTTGGATATGAAAAAGAGCATTACGAAGTTTCGCAAAAAGTAGGAGAGTTGGTTTTGTTTCCTGCGGTTAGAAATAAAGCAAAAGATACCATTGTTGCTGCTGCGGGTACATCTTGTAGGCACCAGATTAAAGATGGCACTCAAGTGCATGCACTACATCCTGTGGAGATATTGTATGCCGCGTTGGTTTAATTATTGTAAATATCTGTTGTTACTTCTTCTAGCCAAACAGTGGGCCCCTTACCATTATTTGTTATGGCTACCTGTACAAATGATTTTTTGGGGCTTGCCCCATGCCAATGTGATACGTTAGGAGGACATTTTACTACATCCCCTTTTTTTAGTATTTTTTTTGCTTTCCCTTTCTCTTGATAAAAGCCAATGCCGTCAATTGCAAGTAAAATTTGACCTCCTGGATGATAATGCCATTTTGTTCTTGAACCTGGATCAAAACTTACATTTCCTACGGATGTTTGGTTAAGTGTATCAGCTTCAATAAGTGGACGAAGGAATGTATTACCCGTAAAATTTTTATTTGTAATTTTTTCTCCTTTAGGAAAAATTCTTGTACTACATGAACAAAAAATTAGTAGAAAAAATAGGATTGAATTTTTTAAAAGATGTTTCATGATGTACGCGGTGTTAAAAACGAAGTGTATAAAAATTTGCAAGTTTATTTATAGCATTATTTACATATTCTTGTTTCCAATAAGTCTGAATATGTGTTGCTCCATCGAGTAGATACAATTCTTTGTATTTTGCGTTTGATGCTTTATTGAAAGCATCATCTGTCATGTATTTGGTATCTGCTTTGCTACCTACAATCATTAATAATGGCTGATTTATTAGGTCCATATTACTTGAAGCATCAAAGGTCATTAAATCCATCAAACTACTAGTAGTGTATTTGAAAGTTGAATTTGGATGCACATGTGTTCTATGATAATATTGATATCCTTCTCTATATAAGTCTGTTGGTATTTTTGCTATTTCATCGTCAGTTGGAGTTGTAGTTGCTGTATAAAGTACTTCTCCACCTGCAGCTTCCATTGCACGTGCATCAGCAGCAATTTTCAATCTTTCTTGTATGGTATTTATTTGAGACTTTAAAAAACCATTACGCCTTACTTCCCCCGAATTAAACATACTTATAGTTGCAATTCTTTTAAATCGCTTGTCTGCTTGTCCTGCTTTTAAAGCATATCCACCACCACCACAAATTCCTAATAGATTCAATTTTGCCGTATCTGCACCGGGAAATTGAGAAATATAATCAGCCATTGTATAAATGTCTTCAATTCGATTAGCAGGTTTATCTGTATTTCTCGGGTAGCCTCCACTTGCTCCTTGAAATGCTGCATCTGCAGTAATTGTAATAAATCCTTGTTCTGCTAATTTTTGTGCGTATAAACCAGCAACTTGTTCTTTAACACCACCATTAGGGTGCGCTATAACAACTGTTGCATATCTTAATGTTGGATTATAATTGGCAGGAGTATAAATATTAGCTGCAATGCTAATGTTGTTTATTTTATAATAAACAGCATGGATATTTACTTCCCCCTTTTTGTTCTCAGAAATTGCACCTTCATAAACCAATGTAAAGGGATTTTTATTATAATTGAGGCTTATTAATGCCTCTTCTAAATTATTACTTTCAGTAACTCCAATAGATGACTTTAATTCAATAACCATTTCTTTTAATTGTGATATTGTTAAACCATTATAGATGCCTACATTTATATGTGATTTTAATTGGGTTTCAGCTCCGCCTAAGCTTGCTAAAGCGGCTATTGTTGCAATTTCACGATTTTTCCAAGTCAGGTTGTCCCTTCCAAATATGTCTCCAAATAAATGCTCTTTTAAGAATTGGTCAATAGCAGGTGCAAATTCATATACCTTGCCACTTACAGGCTTTCCTACCAACTTTGTTTGATTAGTTGTACCTATAGTTAGTTTTGTTTCTTGTTTATCATTTATGCTAGCTTCTACGCCAATTTTGTCTTTGATTCCTTTTTTATTTCGTTCTTCTAAAACGGACATAAATTGATTAAGTGCATTCAAGCTTCTTGGAAATCCAGCATATGCATAAAGCTGAACAATTATTTCTTTGGTTTCATGTATCGTCAAGCCATTGTTCAGTCCTTTGTTAAGCGCTAAATGTAATTGTCCCATATTTCCTTTAGCAGTATTTGCTGCAATGGATGCTATGCTTAGTTCCTTTTTTAGAAGTGGGGTTTCTTTAATTGATTTTTGCTGTGCGTAAGCTATATTCAATAGCGATAAACTGCTAATAAAAATCTGCTTAAATAGTTTATTCATTCTCATTTTTTTAAAATTTATCTAATCCTTTCTCTTTTAAAAAATTGGACATTAAATTGGCAATATGAATATTATTTAAATCTGAAAATGGGAAATGTGTATTTCCTTTAATACCTATTTCGGGAAGGTGAATTACCGTTACGTCACCACCTCTTTTATTTATGGCATCTCTCCATAATCTAGCCATTTCTAATCTAACCCGCCAACCGTCCGCTCCCGGATTAAGCGAAGGAGAATTCGGAATAAAATCCCCATAATAAATTATGATTGGAATTTTTGTCAATTTCATAAAATCTGACATGGGTATTCCTAATGCAGTAAGAGTACCTCCAGCACTTTCCTTTGGGCTCGGAACTTCACCTTCTGGGAATAAAAAACCACTACCAGGTTCGTATGAAACGATTGCTTTTACTTGTTGATTTTTTATTGCAGTAATCCAACCCATTCCACCTGAATGAGAGTGCGTGACTAATACTGCTGGACCTATTTTATTGAACAGTGCTGCTGCAGCATCGGTTGTAACATCTATATCAATTGGTCCTAATGATGGAGTCATTGAACGGAAATATTGATTCAAGGTATTACTGTCTTTTGCAAATTGTACTCCTTCAAAATAGTTTGGCCATATGCCAACACGAAAAGTGCCAAACCATTGTTGTTCGTCTGGTAAAGGTTCAATTGTTGCCGAAACTGTACTTCTACCGGCGTTTCCTCTACGGGGTTGATCAATGATATAAGTTGAAAACCGTCTTCGAAGAAAGATATTTTGATAGCCTTCTCTGCCATCTGGGGTGGTTTCCCAGGTTTTTGAAAACTGTCCGATACCATGCCACATTACTAGAGGCAATCTTCTGGTTCTCGAAGGTATTTGATAAAATACATAGGCATGGTCACCCCTGAAAGTTTGGCCTTCAGTTGTTGGTTTATATGGATTATATACGCCAGAATGGGCAATCATAGATCCTCCAATTGCAAAACTGCCTTGTGTTTGTATACGAATAGTTTTAGAAGGGGCAGTATTTTTAGTAGAAGTACAAGAAACTATGCTAGTTGCTAATGCAACAATATACAAGTAATATGATAGGTTGTTACCCTTCATCTTCGACAATATTATTAATGGTGTAAGAATTATTTTTTAATAATATGAGTGTCTTTAACGCTACTAAAAGTAAGCGCAAGCAATTGCCAATTCCGCTTGTTTTTTTGATAAACTTCTGTTACAGTAAATTCCACTTTAGCGTCCGATCCTCTAACAATAGATTCAAGTGTAATTCTATTCCAAACTATAGCTGTATTACCAAAAAGTTCTACATCAGAATCATGAATAGTAGCTTTTTTATACCAAATACTTCCTGTTTTTATAATTTCTAGTTCTTCGTCTTTTTTCCAGGTTCCACTCATATGAACAAACTTAGATTGGGGATGAAAGAACGGTTCTAGTTTCTCAATGTTTTTTTCAGCCATCCATTGCCATTTTTGTTTTGACAAATTGAGGATTTCTTGTTCCTGAGCGTCACTTCTAATTACAAGGATAAATGCAAAAAAAAGTCCTAAGAGTTTTGTTTTCATGATTGTTTTTTTTCGTTTAGTATAATCTTTTTATATCCCTCTAAATTGTATTTGATATTTTAATTTGTTTGCTTTTTCAATTACATCTAGTATTTTTTTTCGTGGGTCAGGTTTGCTTTTTGGTGTCCCATTTAATTCAATGTCTAGTATTAATTCTTGTTGATGATTGTATAGAGGCCAATTCGGCAATCCATTACCATTCGGATCTCCTGTTTTAGCAAAATTTGACCAATATGTACTCATTACCCTTGCTAATTCTTTTTCCTCTGAATTTGGAACAGCACTTGATCCCCAACGGGCATTTAAAGTATTAAAAACATAAGAAACTTCTGAGCCATGGCCAGCTCCATATGGTGATCTCGGCTGATTTGCTGCAGGCACATATCCAAATTGGTAAACATAAGTTGGTGCTTTTTTTGATTCAAAAACACGTGCAGTCATTCTAGCTGGTTCGCCCCATACCCAGTTTGTATTAAATTGCGTTAGAATCTCATTAAAATCTTTGTTATTGTTGGGGTCTAGCGCTGTTTTTGCTTCTGATTTAAATTCACCAAACAAAGTGAACAATTCTTCTTTTGTTTTGCTGTTACTTACAAAAGGGCCACCAATTTCAGCGCTGCAGTTGCCAATAATTAGTGGGATTTTCATATGTCTTCCGTTTTGATAAGCAGATTCAGCAGTTTCAACTACTAGTTTGCCATCTATTATAGGTCCAGAATAGATACGTGGCCCATTTTGACCATCTGTTTCCTGACCTCCGTCTACAATTTCTTCTACACTTAATTTTCGAAGTTTCAATAGCGCTATTTCATCTGTGGTTGTAATTGCGTGTTTTCGTGCAAAGTTTATTCCGATTGATTCTGCTGAAACAGAATAAAATGAATCTATATTCTCTTTCCTGATCGGACGGCCTGTTAACACACCATCTCTACCTCCACCTGATTGGCTTATCGCTTTTTGAAAAAGCCCTTTTGCTGCAGGTATGGTCATTAAAGAATGTACAGAAACTCCTCCAGCTGAAAACCCAAAAATGGTGATATTCTTAGGGTTGCCGCCAAAGGCGTTAATATTTTTTTGTATCCATTGCAAAGCGGCAATTTGGTCCATGTATCCATAGTTCCCTTTTGCTTCATTTGGAAATTCTTTACTTAATGCTGGGAATGCAAAAAAGCCAAGGCGGCCAAGGCGATAATTTATATTAACTAAAATGACTTCTTGCTTACTAAATTCATGCCCAAAGTTTTGAGGTCCAGATCCGCTACCTCCTGTAAAACCGCCACCATGAATCCAAACCATAACAGGCAAATTGGAATTTGCTTCTGCATTTGCAGGTTTCCATACATTCAAATACAAACAATCTTCTGAAGAACCTTCAGCAATTTTACCAGGTGCTGTTCCCCATCCGCCTTGTGCACAGTTTGGGCCAAAATTGGTTGCATCTCGGACCCCTGTCCAATCTTTAACAGGTTGTGGTGGTCGCCATCTGAAATCGCCAACGGGTGGTGAGGCAAAAGGTATTCCTTTGAAAATGGAGACTTCTCCTTCTGTTACCCCTTTTAAAAGCCCGTTTGAAATGCGGACCACTGGCTGTGAATGGGCTAAAAAAACAAACAGTAAGGAGATAACAAATAATATTTTTTTCATGTCATGGTGCATTAATATTCCAAAACTCCATTTAATATTCTGCTATTTTGGTATATCAATTGCTGTTTTACCTACCAAAATTGCTTATTTGAACTTGAGATAGAAATAGGATTGAAAATAATAAGTAGTTTGAAGTGCAAATGAATCAATAATAGATAAGATGCGAAGATTTGAAACGGTAAATGATTATAACTTATTCAATAACAATGAAACTTTACATCCATTAGTGAGTGTAGTTGATTTGTCTAAAGCAGCACCCAGGAGTGGTTCGCAGATGTATTTTGGATTTTACACTATTTTCCTAAAAGATGTAAAATGTGGAGATATCATTTACGGTAGACATACCTATGATTATCAAGAAGGCACTTTGGTATTTATGGCTCCAGGACAGGTAGCTGGAATTAATAGTAGTAATGAATTGTATCAGCCCAAAGGATATGCTTTGGTGTTTCATGAAGATCTATTGCATGGAACCCATTTAGGAAGGCATATTCAGCAATATGGTTTTTTTGGTTATCAATTTAATGAAGCACTGCATTTGTCTGAACGAGAAAGAAAAATTGTATTGGATTGTTTTACTAAAATCCAATTTGAATTAGATCATGCTATTGATAAACAAAGTAAAAAATTAATCGTATCGAATATTGAATTATTCCTTGAGTATTGTGTGCGCTTTTATGATCGCCAATTTATCACAAGGGAGAAAGTGCACAAGGGTATTTTAGAGCGGTTTGATTTTTTACTTACTGATTTTTTTGCCACGCAAAAATCTCAAACAATAGGATTGCCTTCTGTGGGTTATTGTGCTAATGAATTAAATTTATCAGCAGGGTACTTTGGAGACCTAATCAAGAAGGAAACTGGCAAATCGGCACAAGAATTTATTCAAAACAAAATTATCAATTTAGCAAAAGACAAAATATTTAATCTGGATAAGTCTATAAGTGAAGTGGCCTACGAATTGGGCTTTAAGTATCCCCAACATTTTACCAGATTATTCAAGCAAAAAACGGGTATGTCACCAAATGAATATCGAAACCTAAATTGAAAAATCAGTGTTTATGAAAATGAAATTAATTTACCTATTTGTGTCAGTGCTAATAGCAAATACTGCTTCCGCACAATCAGAAAATGAAATCATTCAACTTTCTGCCAAAAAATGGCAATGGATGTCTGATAAAAACGTAGATTCACTAAGCCTTTTATTCCACGATAAAAGCGATTTTGTGCATATGGGTGGAACTTGGGGTAAAGCAAGAGAAATAGATATCATTAAGGGAGGGTTTATCTGGTACAAAAAAGCCGAAGTTTACAGTAATGCGGTTAAGTTTATAGGCAATACAGCTGTATTATTGAGTGATATGGATTTGGTTGCAGCTGTTGGAGGGAATGATGCTATTAACTCATTTATGGTAACCGAAGTGTATGTCAAAGAAAAAAGTCAATGGAGCTTAGTACAACTTACTTTTTCTAAGTTATCAAGACCTGTAAAATTGAAAACGAATTAATTTTAAATATTGGGTTATGGCAAAATTTCAACTAAAAGTAAATGGAAAACCCTTGCAAGTGGATGCAGATCCATCTACTCCTTTGCTTTGGGTTTTAAGAGATCACTTAAATTTAGTCGGCACCAAATTTGGATGTGGAGTTGGCGCCTGCGGAGCTTGCACCGTGCATTTAAATGGCAGAGCAATGCGCTCTTGTCAATTGCCTGTATCGGCTGTTGGTACACAAGCAGTCACTACTATTGAAGGAATTGTGGGTACAGAAAAAGAAATGCATCCAGTGCAAAAAGCCTGGCTAGAACTAGATGTGGCTCAATGTGGTTATTGTCAAACGGGCCAAATCATGTCTGCAGTGGCTTTGTTAAAAAGCAATCCCAATCCCACAGAAGCTGAAATAGAATCTGCCATGACAGGTAATATTTGCAGGTGTGGAACTTATTTAAGAATCAAAGCAGCAATTCAACAAGCAGCTAAATCATCTAAAAAATAATTTTTAGCAAATGAAAAACGCAAAGAATAATCAAAGCAGACGTTCATTCCTAAAAGTTACTTCTTTAACAGGAGGTGGAATGATGATTGGATTCAGTTGGTTCGCTAATTTAATTCCCAACGAAGCAATAGCCGCAGCTACTGATAAAATGGATTGGGTAGAGCTTACTGGATTTATTAAAATCACTCCTGATAACCAAGTAAAAATATTTAACCCCAATCCTGAGTTTGGAACCAATGTAATGACATCATTACCCATGATGGTAAATGAAGAATTAGAAGCAGATTGGAGTAAAGTGATTGTTGAAATGGGGGATTATGACACCCCTCGTTTTAAGAGCCAATTTACAGGTGGAAGCAGGGCTATGGCCATGGCTTGGAAGCCATTAAGAACAGCTGGGGCAACTGCCAGACTTCTATTGATGCAAGCCGCTGCAAATGAGTGGGGAGTGCCAATGTCTGAGCTTAGTGTTTCTAAAGGAGTTGTGATGCATAAAGCATCAAATAAGTCTGCGAACTATGGGGCTTTAGCAACTGCAGCATCAAAATTGCCCAAGCCTGAGAAAGTAGAGTTGAAAAAAGTTGCTGAGTTTACTTTATTAGGTACTCCCCAGAAAAATAAAGTGGGTAAGGAAATTGTGGGTGGTGAATCCCTTTTCACCTTAGATTATAAAATGGAAGGGATGTTAATTGCCATGGTAATACATCCTCCTGCATTTGGCATGCAGCTAAAATCTTTTGATGCAACAGAAGCATTGAAGATGCCTGGTATAAAAGCTGTTTTTGATTTTCAGGTGTATAAAGATGGTTATGCTAAAGCAGGTTTTGATACACGCGCTTTTAATAAATTGATTGCAGTGGTGGGTAATTCTACTTGGGAAGTCATGAACGCGCGAAAGAAAGTGGTAGCTCAATGGGAGCCCATTCAAGATACCAAGGAAATGGTGATGGCAAGAGGAGGCAAAAGAGAAGAAATTATTCCTGCTGGGTTAGAGAGCACTGAAAACCATTTGCGTTTAATGCATGAAATGCAAAAAAAGCCTACACGTGTAGCTAGAAAAGATGGAGATCCTGAAACAGCGTTTAAAAATGCAACAAAAGTTTTAGAAAGAACCTATACTGCTCCATTTTTAGCGCATAATCCTATGGAGCCTATTAGCTGTGTGGCGCATATAACCGATGAAAAAGCTTTTTTTGTGGCACCTATTCAGATTCCTGAAATGATGAAACAAAATATTGTTTCCAATTTGGATATTAAGCCTGAGCAAATTGAAATGAAATTGGCCAGAATGGGTGGTGGCTTCGGCCGTAGGGCTTATGGGCATTATATTGTAGAAGCTGGGCATATTTCTAAGAAAGTAAAAGCCCCTGTTAAATTAATTTATACTAGAGAGGATGATTTAACCAATGGTATTTATAGGCCTACTTATATCATGACCTATAAAGCTGCAATTGATAAAGACAATAATGTAACTGCTATTCATGTAATAGGAGGTGGAATACCAGAAAGCCCATTGCATGAAAATCGTTTTCCTGCAGGCGTATTTGACAATTATTTAGCGGAGAGTTGGGATATGCCTTCGAATATTACGATAGGCGCTTACAGAGCACCTCGTTCTAATTTCAATGCAAGTGCAGAACAATCATTTTTAGATGAATTAGCGGAAACAGTTGGGAAAGATCCTTTGGATTTTCGTATTGAAATGTTGAAGAAAGCAAAAGCAAATCCTGTTGGCAAAAATAATGATTACAATGCAGATCGATTTATTGCTGTATTGGAATTGTTGAAGGAAAAATCTAACTGGGGAAGCACTGCTAGTAAAAATGCGAAGCGTGGGGTATCGGCTTATTTTTGTCATGCATCTTATGCCGCTCATGTGGTAGATGTAACAATGAAGAATGGACAGCCTTATGTAGAAAAAGTAGTTACAGCCATGGATTGTGGTTTTGTTGTGAATCCTGAAGGAGCAAAGAATATGGTAGAAGGTGCTGTGGTTGATGGAATTGGAAATGCTTTATATGGAGAGCTTATTTTAGAGAAGGGCGCGACCGTTCAAAAGAATTTAAATAATTATAGAATCATTCGTCATAGAGAAGCGCCTAAGAAAATTGATGTGCATTTTGTGCAGAATAATATTGATCCAACTGGATTAGGTGAACCTCCTTTCCCACCTGTGTTTGCCGCAGTAGCAAATGCCTTGTATAAAGCAACGGGTAAACGTTTGTACAATCAGCCTTATTTGAAGGAGTTGGGGAAAGCATAAGCTTTACTCAACTTTCATTGTGTAATGTTGTTGATTATATATGATGGATTTTAATGATGGAGTAATAATTAATAATATTTATTACAACCTAACTGAGTTAGAAAAAGATTGCTGGAATAGACTAGTGAATGGAGCAATTAAGGGTAGAGATGCTTTTCATACTCCTTGTGTTGGAACTATTAGTAATGGAGAAGTAAGTATGCGTACGGTAGTCTTGCGTAAAGCCTTTCCCTTAGAAAGGGTATTGCGTTTTCATACTGATATCAGAAGTAGAAAATGGAAAGAATTAGTATTAAATAATTCCATTAGTGCATTGTTTTATGATGCTTCAGCCCGTATTCAGCTAAGGGTGAAAGGAGAAGCAATATTGCATTTTAATGATGATATTACATCCGATGCATGGCAAAAAACTTCTTTGTCTAGCAGGAGATGTTATTTGACACCATATGCACCTTCTAGTTTTTCTGATAACCCTACAAGTGGTTTGTCTGAAAACATTGAGCAAGAAAAATTTACTTTAGAAGAAAGTGAAGTTGGGCAAGAACATTTTGGCATTGTTTCATTACATGTTAAATCAATTGATTGGTTGTGGTTGAATCATGCAGGTCATAGAAGAGCTTTCTTTGATTATATAAGTGAGGAGTATCGGTGGATGGTGCCTTAGTTTTATTGTTATCTTTGAATAGATGGAAAAATTAATTCCCATAATTACAAAGTATATGGCTTTGGACCTGCAAAACGTCATTGACCATGACAGGTTCAATCAATATGCTATTGTTCATCATTCATCGGGTATTGAAGGGTCAACACTTACTGAAACCGAGACGAGGCTTTTATTGGAAGAAGGCACTACTCCAAAGGGCAAGCCACTAGCACATAGTTTGATGGTTAAGGATCATTTTGATGCGCTTCAGTTTGTTTTAAATGCTGCAAATGAACAACGTATAGTTGATATTGAATTTATTCAGACAATCAATTCAAAGGTTATGAAAAGTACTGGCAGTGTTTATCAAACTTTATTTGGTGAAATTGATGCAAGTAAAGGTGCTTTTAGAAAAGGGAATGTTAGTGCGGGGGGGAGTTATTTTGTGAATTTTGATAAAGTAGTTGATTATACTGAACGGTTAGTGGTTAGATTAAAAGAACAAATGGAGATCGCGAACACCATACCTGATCAGCTTCGTCTTTCTTTTGTAGCACATTTTGATTTAGTGAGTATTCACCCATTCTATGATGGAAATGGAAGGACAAGTCGATTATTAATGAACTTTATCCAGGCATATTTTAAACTCCCACTTTCAATAGTTTATCAAGAAGACAAGAAAGATTATTATGATGCTTTAGTTGCTTCCCGTAAAGCAGAAAATACTATTGCATTTGAAGCATTTATGGAGAATCAATATCATAAATTCTTGACTTTGGAAATAGAACAATTTGAGAAGGATATGTCAAAAGATTTGCCTCAAAATAAAAAGCAGTGGCCAGGGAATGGGTTTTCTATTTTTTTTGGATAGTTGTCAACGATTACATTTTTAGCTGAGATTGTCGGCTTCGCTCTGCTCAGCCGACTTCCCTCCGGATTGAGCTTACCCAAATCTCTGTAAGAATCATTTAGGCTTTATTTATGCTTAACCAGTTCTCTCTGCTTTGTGAGTATTATTTTAAATTCTTCTTTAGAATCAGTTATACTATTCAAAATCAATGTATCTCGTGTAATTTTTAAAATCTTGAAAAACTCAGACTTAAAATCAGAATTAATTGATTCAGTATATTTTTCAGAATTTTTATATTGCTTATCATATATAGTTAAATTCTGTAGGTCACTAGAAATAAAATAATTACCATTGATTGTATCTGGTTTAGCTATTTCCCGGCCATTTTCTGAAAGAGTTGATGCGTATGAAATTTCTGTAAAAGTTCCATCTTTTTGAAATTCATAGTTAATTCCATTAACAGAGACTCCAAAAAGTTCATATACATTTATCATTTCCCACCTGCCACTTATTAAATTGATTACTGTATCTTTTTTTTCTTTTTCATTTAAATAATAAATCCCGTATGAAATAACTGATACTATTAATAGTATTAAAAAAATTTTAACAGTTTTATTTATTTCTGGTTTGTTGTTAGCAGGTGGTTCATTAATATCGTAAATTTCGTTTTCCGGAACGCTCTTTTCAATGTGGATTTCAATCTCTTCCTCATAATTAATATTTGTGTTATCTTCTTCTATTACTTTCAAAATACTTTCGCGCTCCCTTTCATATAGAGATTCAGATATAACTCCTTTTTCTTTTAATTCAAATAGTTGGTTAAGTTGATTTATTAAATCTTTTTTGTTGGTTATTGATTCAAGTGACTCATTTTCTTGGATTTTAGGTGAAATTTCGTTCTCGGAATTATTTTCTAAATCAGATTTTTCTGAATTCCAATAACGTTCTATAATAAGGAATACAATACCAAGAACAGAAAATAGTCCCGTTAAGTAAAAGCCAATGCCTAGCCCTATTTTTGGTGTTTTAGTTTCTAATTCTTTTAATAATTCAGTTGACCAGTATAAAATACTAACTAATCCAACTCCAATCCCGAACTCAAAACCCTTTGCAAAATTCCAATTTAGTTTTGAATTTGATAAATCTTTAATTATATTAATGAGTGAAAATATTGGTATGGAATAAAAAAAGGCATTAATCCATAAATTATATCTATCCCAATCAATACTATTTGAGCCAAAATAATATTCAATTGTTTTGGTTACTTCATTTAGTGAAAGCGGTATTTCATATCCGCTAAAAGCAGTTACTGTAAGAAAGGAAACATAAATCCAAGGCAAGAAAAACGAAACTAAAATTCCTATTGAACATGCTGTGCTGTATTTCATAAAAATTATTCTGCTTATTAAACACTTTGGTAAAATCCAATTAAAGTTTCATTATCCATTAAAAAACCTTCACCTTGATAAGTAATAATGCCCTTTTCTTTCCATTCAAGTTTGTATGTATTGTTATTGTTTTTTTGCATTATTTCAAGATCAGCCAAATGAACAGCATTGTCAAACCAGGTCGATTGATAAATTCCAATTAACCTTGAATTGCTTTTTATTAATTGAGCATTTTCTGTTCTTATACATTCATTTGGATCATTATTGGTAAATTCACCTATAAGATTGTGATTGTTTGTGATTTTAAAATAAAAACTTCCTATTATCATGCTTAATTATTTATTTAATTAAATATACTTAATTCATTTAATTTGGAAATTTTAGCGCTATGTTTAAATTCAACTAATGGATAAACATGTTATTTTAATTGATGCGCTGGGATTGTCGGCTTCGCTTCGCTCGCCGACTTCCCACCGCATTGAGCTTACCCAAATCTCGGTAAAATAATCAATCGCTTTTTTTAGTGCTCTAGTGTTCGCGGAAGTACTCGCTTCGCTCGCTGTAATGCAATTCGTTCAAGCTCAACCAAGCAAGCTTGTCTCGCTTTCACTCTTGCATTACGATTTCTTCCGCTCATTTGCTTGCATAAAAAAAGCTCCGAATTTCTTCGGAGCTTTGTGATCCCGCTGGGACTCGAACCCAGGACCCATACATTAAAAGTGTATTGCTCTACCAACTGAGCTACAGAATCTTAAAGATTTCGTTGCCTTTATCTTTAATTTGGGTTGCAAAAATAAGATAAATAAAACTTCAGCCAAATTTTTATTGATTTTTTTTAGATTTTTTATTCTGCTGTTAAGGTTTTCTTTAATGTAATTTTGAAGTATATAAACAATTTAATCATGTTCGAGTTCAAGAATAAAGTGGTGGTAATCACTGGTGGGTCAGAAGGAATTGGGAAAGCATTGGTATCCTTATTTATAGAAGCAGGTGCAAAAGTGGCTACCTGTGGAAGAAATTATGATAAATTATACCAGCTTCAATCTGCCTATTCTGGCAAACCATTAGTGATTCATACTGCTGATGTAAGTAAAGAACAAGATTGTATCAATTTTATTCAATTGGCGGTTAAACAGTTTGGCACCATTGATATTTTAATCAATAATGCAGGAGTGTCTATGCGATCTGAAGTAGAAGAAGTGGAGTTTGATGCCATTCGAAAAGTAATGGATATTAATTTCTGGGGAACCGTTTACTGCACCAAATTGGCATTGCCATTTATTATGAAGAACAAAGGAACCATTGTGGGCGTTTCATCTATTGCAGGATATAGAGGCTTGCCTGGTCGTAGTGGGTACTCTGCATCTAAATATGCCATGAATGGTTGGTTAGAAAGTTTAAGAACAGAATTACTCGATTCTGGAACAAATGTGATGTGGGTTTGTCCTGGTTTTACTACTTCTAATATTCGCAATGCTGCATTGGATAAAGCAGGTAAGCCCAATGGGGAAACTAAAATGGCAGAAGATAAAATGATGCCTGCCAATGAATGTGCACTTCATATTGCCAAAGCCATTGCAAAACGTAAGCGTACACTAGTACTCACTTTTACTGGGAAACGTACGGTTTTTATGAATAAATTTTTCCCTTCCTTAACCGATAAATTAGTTAGAAAATTTTTCTATAAAAACGGGGAGTTGGTAAAATAATACAATAGGGTTTTTCGTTAGCATAAAAGCATGCCTATACTGACCCTGAGTTCCGATATTGGCCAGCGAGACTTTATCGTTGGTGCCATCAAGGGGCAGTTTCTGCAATCGATCCCAGATTTGAATATTGCAGATATTTCGCATTATTTATCACAAACCAACCTGCCTTTGGCCGCTTATATTTGCGGGAATGCCTTTCAATTTTATCCCAGCGGCACATTTCACTTGGTATTGGTCAATGTATTTGAATCTGAAACCAATCATTTTTTGATTGCGCATTGGAACGGTCAAAATATAATTTGTGCAGACAATGGATTGATCACCATGATTACTGGTGTAAAGCCCGCTCAAATTATTCGAGTACCTGTTACGCCTAATGCAGGCTTATTAACCATTACAGCCGATTTAGTGAATGCGGTTAGCCAAATTTTTAAACAGGGACGGGTAACAGCTGCGGGTACGGTTACACAAGATATGGTAGAGAAATATCCATTGAAGCCAACCGTTGGCGAAAACTGGATTGAAGGCCAAATATTGTTTATAGACAATTTTGAGAATGTGGTGATTAATATTACCCAGAAAGATTTTGAAGAACATGGAAAAGGGAGACGATTTAAAATCATGTTCAAACGCAATGAAATGATTGAAAAAATCAGCGATAACTATGCATCTGTTGCAGAACATGGTAAAATTGCTTGGTTTAATTCGGCTGGATACTTAGAAATTGCCCTTAGAAACGGCAATATGGCTGGGTTATTTGGATTACAAGGGTATAATGAACATATGCAACAATCGGGTGTTTCTAATGGAAATAAATGGTTTTACCAGACCAT